>OOCK01000363.1_pt1 | contig 32611 bp, 24 predicted proteins | sample 1670951 | NCBI WGS metagenome assembly OOCK01 (sample SAMN06348107, study PRJEB24527) | human gut metagenome | biome: human gut; feature: ankylosing spondylitis patient; material: feces | host: Homo sapiens | place: China | collected 2015-10
GAATACCGAACCGAAAGTTAATTAGTCATACTATCAAAGAACTCTTTGGCTGGCAACGTAAAGCTGCTTAGCCATTATCTCAAATTTTAACGAACTATTGATAATAACAAATTATTTATCAAAATGTTACTTTTTACACATTTATTGACATAAATATAGTATCTTTGCACCTATATACACACATTTTTTCAAGTGAAATATCTCAACCGCATACTTATGCTCCTGCGTTCGAAACACATAACGCTCAGTGCGTTGCAACGCTTCTGGCTCGGTGCTTGCGCCGTGCTGTGCGTGTGGCTGCTCGCCGCCTGTTCGTTAGAGCCTGCCGACGACACGCCCACGAAGAGCGAGCCGACAGCCAACGCCGACCGCCTGCTGATTCTCTGCGAGGGTCTGTGGGGCATGAACAACGCGTCGCTCTCGCTGCTCGACCACGGCGTGCTCACCAACCACTGGTTCCGACAGCAGAACCCGGGCGAGCGACTCGGCGACACGGCTAACGACATTCTGCAGGTGAACGACACGCTGATAGCCATCTCCGTAAACTGGTCGAACATAGTGCAGTACATACGTCCCGACGGCACCGCCATCGCTGCCACGGAGAACATACCGAACAACCGGCGCATGGCTACCGACCACCGTGGCTACCTCTACGTCACGTCGTACGCCGACCACGGATATGTGGCGAAGATAGACCTCCGAACGAAGCTCGTGGTCGACACCTGCCACGTGGGCTACGAGCCGGAGGGCATCGCCTACTACGACGGCAGACTCTACGTAGCCAACACGGGCGGCTACTCCACACAGACGCAGGACCACGGCTACGAGCAGACCATATCGGTGGTCGACGCGCAGACCATGCGCGAGCTGCGACGCATCGACACGGGCTGCAAGAACCTGTACGGCAAGGTGGCGCAGTGGCGCGAGTGGCTATGCATCAATGCTGCGGGCGACATGTACAACACGCCGCCGCACACCGTGGTGCTGAACATGGCGTCGGAGGAGTTCCGCGTCTTCGACTTCCCGTCGACGTACTGCTGCGCTGCGCAGAGCAGGTTCTACTGTCTTGGCTCTGCCTTCTCGCACCTCACGGGCGAGTACGCCTTCTCCACGCACACCATCGCTCTGCCGTCGCTCTCTGCCTCCGAGGGGCTTGCCGACTACGCTGCTGCCGACTCCGTGATAGCTGCCATGCAGTCGCCCTACGCGCTGTACATCTCGCCTCTCTCCGCCCACATGTACGCATCGGATGCCCGCGCCTACGCCACCAACGGCTATGTCTACGAGTTCAGCCCCACCGGCACACTGCTCAACCGCTACCTGCTGCGCGGCGTGAACCCCTCTGTCTTCGTAGCCCTATAGGAGGGTATGGCATCCCTGCCATACCCACGCAGCCAGAATAATTCTCCCACAGATGGCACAGATTTTCACAGATTCACTGGGTGCGTGGGAGGTCCCACAGAACACACAGAATTCACAGAATAGACTGGCAGAGAAGGTCTCCCACAGATTGCACAGATTTTCACAGATTCACTGGGAGCGTGGGAGGTCCCACAGAATCCACGGAATTCACAGAACTCCAAACACACACCATCTGTGAGAATCTGTGAATTCCGTGGGAAGAACACGCAAGCGAAACTTCTGTGAATTCCGTGGGAAGAACACGCAAGCGAAACTTCTGTGAATTCCGTGAATTCTGTGGGAGGACAAAATATTCCCACGGAACACACAGAACACACAGAACAATTTGCTTGGTTGGTGCAGCAGAGACTGCTGCACCCCCTTAAAAAACAAGAATATGAAAACAACAATGATACTCCTCGCCGCGCCCTTGCTGGCAGCGGCACAGACAACACAACACGTGAAGGTGCTCGAATACTGCCCTGCACCAGGTCAGTTCGTGGGCAAGCTGCCCGCCATCGACGCCACGATGAGCGAAGCCGACCGCCTGCAGGCGTGCGAAGCACAACTCGCTGACCAGCTGCCCGTATCGCTCGGAGCCTTCGGCGGCTACATCACCTTCGGCTTCACAGAGCCGATAGCCAACACACGCGGCTCCGACCTGCGCATCCTCGGCAACGCCTACTACGCTGCCGCCGACCCCGTGTACGGCGCAGCCACCATCGGCGGATCGATAGAACCGGGCATCGTGTACGCCGGCGTGGGCACATCGCCCGAGACAGCCGAGTGGTACGAACTGGCAGGGTCGGAGTACTACACCACCGCCACGCAGAACGTCACCATCACCTACCAGCGACCCGATGCCGAGCAGGGCGAACACACACTGCCCTACTCCGTGTACGACCGCTACATACCGTTCCGCGCCGAGTGGACCGACCGCAACGGTGCGGAGCGCGACACCGTGGGCTACATGATGAAGCTGACGTTCCACACACAGTCGTACTACCCCACGTGGATAGATGCCGACAGGCTGACGTTCCGTGGCTCGCGACTGCCCGACAACACCATCAACCGCGGCGGCGACGGAACGGACAGCGACAATCCGCAGAACTGGATCAGCTACCGCTACGCTGCCGATGCGTATGGCTACGCCGATGCGGCACCAACGGACGACAAGATGTACAACACGTTCGACCTCGACTGGGCGGTAGACGGCAACGGCAATCCGGTGAAGCTGACACACGCCGACTTCATACGTGTGCAGACTGGTGTGCTGCAGATGTGCGGATGGATTGGCGAGCAGTCGACAGAGGTGTGCTCGGTAGAGAACCTCCACCTGCGCGAGGGCTACGACGACAACCCCATCGTCATCACACCACGACAACGCCCTACTGCCATCAACCACACAACCGCAGACGGCAACCGACGCGAGGTGGCACGCTACACCACCGACGGACAGCGCATCTCGACACCAAAGAAGGGCGTGAACATCGTGCACTACAGCGACGGAACAGTCAAAAAAGTCGTAGTAATGTAGGGGGTGCACCCCCTGAGATATGCACTGTATATCAAATTTTTAAGACGCAAACACACATATATATAAAGTAAAAGTCGTAACTTTGCATAAAAACAGTATAAAAACAATGGAATATAACTTCAGAGAAATAGAAAAGAGATGGCAGAGCCAGTGGGTGAAGGACAAGACTTACCACACCACCGAGGACTCTGCAAAGGAGAAGTTCTACGTACTAAACATGTTCCCCTACCCGTCGGGAGCCGGTCTGCACGTAGGCCATCCGCTTGGCTATATCGCATCGGACATCTACGCACGCTACAAGCGTTTGAAGGGCTTCAACGTGCTCAACCCTATGGGCTACGACGCATACGGACTGCCCGCTGAGCAGTATGCTATACAGACCGGTCAGCACCCTGAGGTGACTACCGTGGCTAACATCGCACGCTACCGCCAGCAGCTCGACAACATCGGCTTCTCGTTCGACTGGGACCGCGAGATACGCACCTGCGACCCGAAGTACTACCACTGGACTCAGTGGGCGTTCGAGAAGATGTTCGGCTCGTTCTTCTGCAACTCTTGCCAGAAGGCAGAGCCGATAGAGAAGCTCGTGGAGCACTTCAACGAGAAAGGCACCGAGGGTCTGGACGTTGCCGAGAGCGAGCATCTGGAGTTCACAGCCGACGAATGGCGTGCCATGAGCGACGTGGAGAAGCAGAAGACACTGATGAACTACCGCATAGCTTACCTCGGCGAGACGATGGTGAACTGGTGCGCCGGTCTGGGCACCGTGCTTGCCAACGACGAGGTAGTGAACGGCGTGAGCGAGCGTGGCGGCTTCCCCGTCGTGCAGAAGAAGATGCAGCAGTGGTGTCTGCGCACATCGGCTTACTCGCAGCGTCTGCTCGACGGTCTGGAGACTGTCGACTGGAGCGACTCTATCAAGGAGACACAGAAGAACTGGATAGGCAGAAGCGAGGGCACGGAGATGCAGTTCAAGGTGGCTGGTCAGGACTTCGACTTCACTATCTTCACCACTCGCGCCGACACTATCTTCGGCGTTACGTTCATGGTGCTGGCACCGGAGAGCGAACTCGTGGCACAGCTCACCACCGCAGAGCATAAGGCTGAGGTGGACGAGTACTTAGCGTACGTGAAGAAGCGCACAGAGCTCGACCGCATGGCAAACCGCAACGTGACGGGCGTGTTCAGCGGCTCGTATGCCGTGAACCCGTTCACCGGCGAGAACATTCCTATCTGGATTTCAGAATACGTGCTTGCAGGCTACGGCACGGGAGCCATCATGGCTGTTCCGGCGCACGACTCGCGCGACTATGCCTTCGCCAAGCACTTCAACCTGCCTATCATTCCGCTCATCGAGGGCGCTGACGTGTCGGAGGAGAGCTTCGACGCAAAGGAGGGCATCGTGTGCAACTCGCCTGCTGCAGGCAAGGAGACACTCGACGGCTTCTCGCTCAACGGACTGAGCGTAAAGGAGGCTATCGCAAAGACAAAGCAGTTCGTGACGGAGAAGGGCATGGGCCGCGTGAAGGTGAACTACCGTCTGCGCGACGCTATCTTCTCGCGTCAGCGCTACTGGGGCGAGCCGTTCCCCGTCTACTACAAGGACGGTATGCCGCAGATGGTGCCGGAGGACTGCCTGCCGCTGCTGCTGCCCGAGATTGAGACATACAAGCCTACAGAAACCGGCGAGCCGCCATTGGGACGCGCCAAGATGTGGGCGTGGGACGTGGAGAAACGCCAGGTGGTAGACAAGGCACTCGTGGACAACAAGACCGTCTTCCCACTCGAGCTGAACACTATGCCGGGCTTCGCAGGCTCGTCGGCTTACTATCTGCGCTATATGGATCCGCACAACGACACATGCCTCGTGGGCAAGGATGCCGACAGCTACTGGCAGAACGTAGACCTCTACGTAGGAGGTTGCGAGCACGCTACGGGCCACCTCATCTACTCGCGCTTCTGGAACAAGTTCCTCTTCGACCTCGGCGTGTCGTGCAAGGAGGAACCATATCAGAAACTCGTCAACCAGGGCATGATTCAGGGTCGCTCCAACTTCGTGTACCGCGTAAACTCGGACGACCACTCTAAGGCTCCCGTCTTCGTATCGTACAACCTGCGCAAGGACTACGACGTGACACCGATACACGTAGACGTGAACATCGTGAGTGCCGACGTGCTCGACATCGAGGCGTTCAAGGCATGGCGACCGGAGTATGCCAACGCCGAGTTTGTGCTGGAGGACGGCAAGTACATCTGCGGCTGGGCTGTAGAGAAGATGTCGAAGTCGATGTTCAACGTCGTCAACCCCGACATGATTGTGGAGAAGTACGGCGCCGACACGCTGCGTCTGTACGAGATGTTCCTCGGTCCGGTGGAGGCAAGTAAGCCTTGGGACACCAACGGCATCGACGGCTGCTTCCGCTTCCTCAAGAAGTTCTGGGCACTGTTCTACGAGAACCGCACCGACGAGTTCCTGCCGACAGACGCAGAGCCTACAGCCGACAACCTGAAGAGCCTGCACAAGCTCATCAAGAAGGTGACAGAGGACATCGAACACTTCTCTTACAACACCTCTATCTCGGCATTTATGATTGCCGTGGGCGAGCTGGCACAGCAGAAGTGCCGCGCAAAGCAGGTGCTCGAGCAGCTCGTTGTGCTCATCGCGCCGTTCGCTCCGCACATCGCAGAGGAACTGTGGCACGCCCTGGGCAACGAGTCGACCGTATGCGACGCAGCATGGCCTGTGTTCAACCCGCAGTATCTCGTGGAGAGCGAGGTGCAGCTCACCGTGTCGTTCAACGGCAAGGCACGCTTCCAGAAGAAGTTCGCAGCCGACGCTACCAACGACGAGATTCAGGCTGCAGTGCTCGCCGACGAGCAGAGCGCGAAATACCTCGACGGAAAGACAGTCGTGAAGGTGATTGTCGTACCTAAGAAGATCGTGAATGTCGTTATAAAGTAATACGGACGACTCCTTTTTCTTATATACATTAAAATAATAATGTAATAACTGTAACTCCTATGATGATCGACCGCAAAATTATCTGGCAAGAAGCGAAGGATTATTTTAACATCACTCTCGGGTTAATGTTATACACCTTCGGGTTCACCGTATTCCTGCTGCCTTACGAAATCGTAACCGGAGGCATCGCAGGTATCGGAGCCATCGTATTCTATGCCACAAAATTTCCAGTTCAATGGACATTTTTCATAATTAATGCTGTGCTCATCGTGGCAGCACTGAAGGAGCTTGGAATAAAATTCCTTGCCAAAACCATCTATGCCACGATAGTCATAACCGTGATGCTCGACCTGGCGCAGAAGATAGTGGAGATGCCCGACGGCACCTTCTACAAGCTTATGGGCGAGGGCAACGACTTCATGTCGCTCATCATCGGATGTATGCTTACCGGCACGTCACTAGCAATAGTGTTCTTGAACAACGGCAGCACGGGTGGAACAGACATCATTGCAGCCGTAGTGAACAAATACTATAATGTGTCGCTCGGCAAGGGTCTTATCATGGTCGACCTCGTCATCATAGGCAGCTGTCTCACCATCGACTCTTTCGGTCTGTTCCCACAACGTTGCCAGATGGTAGTGTTCGGTTTATGCACGATGTTCATCGAATGTACCATGCTCGACTATGTGATGAGCGTCCAACGCCAATCGGTGCAGTTCTTCATATTCTCGCACAAGTACAACGAGATAGCAAGTGCCATAACGAAGAAGACCGACCACACGCTGACCATTCTCGACGGTCACGGCTGGTACACGGGCAAGGAGATGAAGGTGATCTGTCTGCTCGCCAAGAAGAGCGAGTCGGTGCTCATCTTCCGCCTCATCAAGATGATTGACCCACGCGCCTTCGTGTCGCAGAGCAGTGTCATCGGCGTGTACGGCGAGGGATTCGACCAGATAAAGGTTAAGGTAAAGAAAGAAAAGGCAAAAGAACATGAACAAATCACAACAAGCCCCGAAGAATAAGGCTATCGTCTTCGCCACCAACAACAAGCACAAGCTCTCGGAGATACGCGCCATCCTCGGCGACCGCTTCGAGGTGCTCTCGCTCGAAGACATCAACTGCCACGCCGACATACCCGAGACAGCCAACACGCTTGAGGGTAATGCCATACAGAAGGCACGCTACGTAGTGGACAACTACGGCTACGACTGCTTCGCCGACGACACCGGACTGGAAGTGCCGGAACTGGGAGGCGAGCCCGGCGTGCGCTCCGCACGCTACGCTGAGGGCACCGACCACAACTCGGAAGCCAACATGCAGAAACTGCTCACACGCTTGGGCGACAGCAACGACCGCCGTGCGCAGTTCCGCACCGTGATAGCTCTCGCACGCCGCAACGACGTAGCCGACTACACGCTCTTCGAGGGCATCGTGCATGGCACCATATCGCGCGAGAAGCAGGGCACAGAGGGCTTCGGCTACGACCCCATCTTCGTGCCCGAAGGCTACAACGAGTCGTTCGCACAGCTCGGCATGGACATCAAGAACGGCATATCGCACCGCGCACGCGCCGTTGCAAAACTCGCTGAGTACCTCAAGTAAACAGTTTATCAGAACAAGAAGTATTTAAGGGGATACCTTTTACTTGGTTGGTGCACTTCTTGCTCTGGCAAGCGGCAAAGCCGAGCGGGGACAAGTGCACCCCCTAAAGATTGCTATAACAAAAACGGAGGCTCTTTTGAGTCTCCGTTTTTATTATCATAAGCGGATTCGAACCACCACAATTTTTCCTTTATCGGGATTGCGCAAGCTATCTTGTAGCAATATAAACAAAAACGGAGACCCTAAAGAGCCTCCGTTTAAGTTGTCCTAGGCGGATTCGAACCACCACAAACAGAACCAAAACCTGTTGTGCTACCATTACACCATAGGACAATGCGACTGCAAAGATACGTATTTTTGTAAAAACAGCCAAACGAATTGGCTGTTTTTTTATTTATATGTGGCAAGACGAACTCTGCGCCTTGCCCCATAGATTCTAAAAAACTATCGTTATAAGCAGTTCAACACAGTTACTTCACTGTGATGAGGTAATAGTTCTTCTTGCCACGCTGCACGAGCAGATACTTGCCGTCGATGAGGTCGTCGGCAGTAACCACCTGGTCGAACGCGCCGAGCTTCTCCTTGTTGAGCGATACGCCGCCACCCTGCACGAGCTTGCGCATCTCGCCCTTAGAGTTGAAGATCTTCACGTCGTCGCGTGTGAAGAGGTCTACAGCCGGTTGGCCGAGCTGATCCTTCGGCAGCTGGAAGTGGGGTACGCCTTCGAAGATAGAGAGCAGTGTAGCCTCATCGAACTTCTGGAGAGTCTCCTTTGTGCCCTTGCCGAAGAGGATGTTAGAAGCCTCCTGAGCGGTCTCGAGGTCCTCACGTGAGTGAACCATTGTTGTCACCTCCTCAGCCAGGCGTTTCTGCAGTACGCGGCGACCCGGATCCTCATTGTGCTCGGCTACGAGCGCGTCGATGGTCTCCTTGTCGAGGTCGGTGAATATCTTGATGTACTTCTCAGCCTCTGCGTCGCTGACGTTGAGCCAGAACTGGTAGAAAGCGTACGGAGTGGTGCGAGCCGGATCGAGCCAGATGTTTCCGCTCTCGGTCTTGCCGAACTTCTTGCCGTCGCTCTTGGTGATGAGTGGGCAGGTGAGGCAGTAGCATTCTGCGTCGTTACCGAGTGTGCGGTGTATAAGCTCTGTACCGGTGGTCATGTTGCCCCACTGGTCGTTGCCGCCGAGCTGCAGGCGCACGCCGTACTTCTGATACTGGTAGAGGAAGTCGTAGCCCTGGAGCAGCTGGTATGTGAACTCTGTGAACGAAAGACCGTCGCGAGCTTCGCCGTTGAGACGCTTCTGCACGCTGTCCTTAGCCATCATGTAGTTGACGGTGATGTGCTTGCCCACCTCGCGAGCGAAGTCGAGGAAGGTAAAGTCCTTCATCCAGTCGTAGTTGTTGACGAGCTCAGCCTTGTTAGGCTCTGTGCCGTCGAAGTCGAGGAACTTAGAAACCTGCTTCTTGATAGCCTCCTGGTTGTGGTAGAGGGTAGCAGCGTCGAGCAGGTTGCGCTCCTGGCTCTTGCCAGAGGGGTCGCCAATCATACCGGTAGCACCGCCCACAAGCAGGTAGGGCTTGTGACCGCAACGCTGCAGGTGGCGCAGCATCATGATACCACAGAGGTGACCGATGTGGAGAGAGTCGGCTGTAGGGTCGGTGCCCAGATACGCAGACACCATGTTGGCATTGAGATACTCCTCAGTGCCGGGCATAATCTGCGCGAGCATACCGCGCCAGCGCAGTTCTTCAACGAAATTCTTTGTCATTATTGCTGTTGTTTTTTTGATGATTGCTATTTTAGGGTGGCTTTAGGGTGGCGTTTAAGCCGAACTAAGCCTCTTTAAGCCTTTCTAAGCCTTGGGAAGGACTTGTTGCTAAGCCCTTCTAAGCCGCTAACTAAGCCCTCCCCGACGGGGAGGGTTGGGAGGGGCTGTTGGTTGGGAGGGGCTCTTTAGGGTACGGGGTCGTAGCCTGAGCCTCCCCACGGGTTGCAGCGGAGGATGCGCCAGACGGCGAGTGCCATGCCTTTGAAGAAGCCGTGCTTCTGCAGTGCCTGACGGGCGTACTCGGAGCAGGTGGGTGTGAAGCGGCACGAAGGGGGTGTGTATGGCGTGATGCACACCTGATAGAACCGTATGGGCAGGATGGCAAGCCATACTAAAGCGCGTGAGACGTAGTGGGCGCAGCGTGAGATATAGCTTGATATTTTCATTGCTGATTTGTTTCTTCGTCCGCCTGCTTGCCTATTTTCTCTGCTATGCGTTGCAGCAGGTTTGCTATCTTGCGCTCCACTTCCTCGTAGCTGCGCAGGTTGCCGTCGGTCCATATAAAGCATAGCGAGAGTGTCTTGCGTTGCTCTCCGGCTTCGAGGGTGTCTATTAACACCTGTTTGTTGCGACGGTATGCTTCGCGTACGAGACGCTTCACGTGGTTGCGCTTCACGGCGCGCTTGAAGTAGCGTTTGGGCACGCTCACCATCATCTTTGCGAGCGGTTCGTGTGCGTCGGCATCCTCTGTCATAAACACCACACGCAGCGGGAAGGCAGACATCGACTTGGCTCCTCCTCCTTTGAAGAGGCGGTCGATGAGCTTCTTGCTGTTTATGCGCTCACTCTTTGAGAGCTGTTGTGATGATGTCATAAGGTGGTGTTATGTTGTTGTGGTGAGGTGGTGAGATTTGATGGTGAGATGGTGTTGTGGTGAGATGGTGAGATTTGATGTTGAGGTGTTGTTGTGATGAGATGATGAGATTTGTCTATACCTCTAAAAGGTAATGTCAACATCTCAACACAACAACCTCCTATCACCATCTCACCATCTCAACCCAACAACCTACTTATTATTCTCAAGATAGTAGCGGAGTGCGCTTGTCATCGACGGGTGTTCCTTTGTAGGAGCCTCGAGGTCGAGTCGGTAGCCTGCGTCGGTTACAGCCTTTGCTGTAGCCGGTCCGAATGTGGCGATGCGCACATCGTTCTGCTCGAAGCTTGGGAAGTTCTTTGTGAACGACTTGATGCCCGACGGACTGAAAAAGACGAGCATGTTGCAGTCGAACTGAGCTGCCTCCTCTTCGGTGAAGTCGTTGCTCACGGTGCGATACATTACGCACTCGGTGTGTATTAGCTTCTTCGAGTCGAGCAGTTCTTTAACATCGCCGTTGTGTACGCTGCTCAGTGGCACAAGATACTTCTCGTTTTTGTGCTTCACCATTGTGGGGATGAGCGAGTCGAGCTTGCCGGTATTGCCGAAGAACACCTTGCGCTTGCGATACTGCACATACTTCTGTATGTAGAGCGCGATTGTCTCCGTAACGCAGAAGTACTTCATATCCTCGGGGATGGTGATGCGCATCTCCTTAGCGAGTGTGAAGTAGTTGTCGATAGCGTGACGCGATGTGAACACTACGGCTGTGAAGTCGAGAAGACCGATCTTCTGCTGTCTGAATTCTTTGGGGCTGAGTCCTTCTACTTTGATGAATGGGCGAAAGACGAGTTCTACACCGAAGTCCTTTGCGATGTCGAAATATGGCGACTTCTCGCTTGATGGTTCAGGCTGTGATATCAGAATCTTCTTTATCTTTTTCATATTGAAGCTTTATATGTATATTCTTTATTCAGAGGGGTGCCGTCGCTATTGTCTTAGAAATTCACTTTCAAGCAGTTGACTATCGTTGCCAGCGTACCTAAGAGAACTGCGAGAGGTGTCAGTTCAAGCGTGCAAAAGTACAAAAAATTTTGCAGAAAACCGCCCCTATGTCTAAAAAAGATGATGTAAGACTTGTAAAGGGAGAGCAACTTGAAGAGCGTTATCACGAGGAATGTGCACACGAGTGTTGTGCGCACCGGCATCTTGAAGTAGGCATTGAGCATTACGACGGGGAAGAGGCACACGCCTTCCATGGCGAGGAAGAAGAGGTACGACTTCATCCAGAACTCGTTGTTGCGCTTGTCGAAGAACACCCATCCCACGAGCCAGTAGAGCATTGTCTTGACGAGCATATAGCCAAGCATTGTGAGCGAGAGTATGCCTATCACCTGATACTGGTCGACGAGGAACGTGTCGGCAACATAGAGTTGTGTATAGAAGAAGTAGACCAATCCTAACAACAAGCAGCTCTGCAACACGAGGAAGAACTGAAAGCGCAACTCCTCGGAGGTCTCCGTCATGGTGGTCATATTCTCGCTCACTGGCGGGCGGAAGAACTCCTTCGCCTGGCGCAGTATGAAGCGTCGCGACTTGGTGTAGGCTATCAGTGCTATGCAGAAGCAGAATAATAGCAGAAGCGTGATGAGGTTGTCGCGTGCGATGCTGTAGGGCACAGGGTCGCCTGCCACACCGGTGCGCCCGCCGAAGAGGTCGGGGTTGAAGTAGGGCTTGCCGGTGAAGTACGACTCGCGGTAGTACTGTGGTAGGTTGATATCGCGCCAGGAGTGTCCGCGTGTGTGTCCGGGCAGATGCAGCGTGTCGGGCTGCTGACTCCATGTTATCTCCGATGGGCGTATGTGTGCCTGGATAGCGGAGTCCTGCTGGGCAGGCGTAGCGTTCTTGGGCAGCCAGCTGAGCACCTCTGCCGGCGTTGGCTGCCAGTGCTTGCGCACGGGCTGAGCGCCGACGGGCAGTCCGTCTGCTCCAAGAACTATCTCCTCTGTGTGTATGGAGTCGGTTGTTATCATGTCAATATATTTTTGTTGAGGTGGTGTTGTGGTGAGATTAGATTCCGAACTCCTTGCGGATATCATCTACGCGGTCGAGTTTCTCCCATGTGAAGAGTTCCACCTTCATCACCTTTGTCTCGTGATAGCGCGATGTGAATGTCTTCTCCACCACCTCGCACTTGCGGCCCATGTGTCCGTAGGCAGCTGTCTCGCGATAGATAGGCTGGCGGAGCTTGAGTGTGCGCTCGATGGCTTTCGGGCGAAGGTCGAAGAGTTTCTCTATCTTCTGTGCTATCTCGCCGTCGCTCATCTGCACGCGGCTGCGACCGTATGTGTTCACGTAGATGTTCACGGGTTTAGCAACACCGATGGCGTAGCTCACCTGCACGAGCATCTCATCAGCAACACCTGCTGCCACCATGTTCTTGGCGATGTAGCGTGCTGCGTAGGCTGCCGAGCGGTCTACCTTAGACGGGTCCTTGCCAGAGAAGGCTCCACCGCCATGTGCGCCCTTACCGCCGTATGTGTCGACGATAATCTTGCGACCGGTGAGACCGGTGTCGCCGTGCGGTCCGCCGATTACGAACTTGCCAGTAGGGTTTACGAAGTACTTGATGTCGTCGCCGAAGAGTGCGAGCACCTTCTCGCTGTGTATCTCTGCCTTCACGCGCGGCATGAGTATGTTGAGCACGTCGTCCTTTATCTTTGCAAGCATACGCTCGTCGTCAGAGTCGAACTCGTCGTGCTGTGTAGACACTACGATGGTGTCGATGCGCTGTGGTATGCCTTCCTCCGAATACTCTACGGTCACCTGGCTCTTCGAGTCGGGGCGCAAGTATGTCATCTGCTTGCCCTCCTTGCGTATGTCAGCGAGCACGCGCATGATGAGCTGTGCGATGTCGAGCGTTACGGGCATATAGTTCTCGGTCTCGTTAGTGGCGTAGCCGAACATCATGCCCTGGTCGCCAGCACCCTGCTCCTCCTCGTCGGCACGCGACACACCGCGGTTGATATCGTCCGACTGCTCGTGGATGGCTGTGAGCACACCGCATGAGTTGCCGTCGAACTGATAATCCGACTTGTTATAGCCAATCTGGTTGATTGTCTTGCGTGCGATAGTCTGCAGGTCGATGTACACGTTAGAGCGCACCTCACCCATGATTACTACCTGACCGGTTGTCACGAACGACTCGATGGCGCAGTGAGCGCGGTCGTCGTAAGCGATGAACTGATCTACTAAAGCGTCTGAAATCTGGTCAGCCACCTTGTCTGGATGGCCTTCTGAAACTGATTCTGAAGAAAAAAGATAATTCATTTTTCCAATTTTTAAATTTAAATAAGTGGAAAAACACCAAATTACCGCTGTCTAACCGTCGTTATCCTTTCTACGTTTCGCGTTCTTACATTCGCGGTTAGCTTTGCAGTTTTAGCATTTTTTTGTGTGGTTGCAAGCAGCCAAATTCTTCCACAGGGTTATACATGTTTATTTTCGGATGCAAAGGTACTGCTATTTTTTGAGAGAGCGAAATAAAAACATGCAAAGTATTCAGTTTTTGTCTTTTTTTATTGCCACGCTACGGCAACATTGTTGTCCTGCTACGGCAATAAAGTTTCGGTAGCGGGACAACAATGTTGCCGTAGCGTGGCAATATCAGGGGGGTAATCCCTTCGATTATTAAAGTATTCTGCCGCGGATAGAGAACTTCATAACTGGGTAGACTTTAAGCCAATCCATAACCTTTGCTATGTCGTCCTTTGTTTCTTTGTCAACTGCGTCAGTAACCTGTTTGTTCTCAAGTACGTTGTCGATATCGCCAGCATATACCTTTGGTTTGCCCTGGAACTGAGCACCCAACTCGAAGCGGAAACCAATACGACCCTTCGGGATAAGGCGACCGAAACCAAGTCCGAGGTACGGACGAACCTTCTTTACCTTTACACCGCCCTTGATATCACCATTCTCGTCAAACGGAATGTTGTAATCGCCGATGTTGATACCATAGTCCTTAATTGCAGGACCATATTCTTCAACCTTTCCACTATGACCCTTAATTGACATCAGATCAGAGCCACCGAACGACAGACCTGCCGTAACAAAGAAGTTGCCTCTATTGCCGAATGGATAGACATCAAACTTCAAGTCGGCATAGGTTCTGCCGAACTTAGCGTCAAGGCGTACTTTGTCTTCAATAGTCTGCTCGCCAGCATGCGGAATCTCGCCAACGTACTCCACGTCAATATTTTCGTGGAACTTGATGTTCGGGAAGATGTTTAAACCTGCGCGCACCTGCACGTATTGTGTCAATGGTATAGCTACGTCGAAGCCGAGACCTTCCGTACCATATCCTACACCTACGCCTATGCGATTTGCCAAACCAAATTTATTCTTCTTCTTTGCTGGCTCTTCCTGTGCCGAAACAGTAGTAACAGCAAATAAAGCGAGAATACCTAATGCTAATGTTTTTAGAGATAAGTTCTTCATACACTTGTTAGTTTTTTGTTTATATGCTGCAAATGTAGTAAAATATTTCACATGATACAACTTTTATATAATTTTTTTAAACATTATGACCAATTTTCTTGTTTTTGTTAAATATCTTACATATATCGTATCTGCTGAATTGTGTATTCTTTAAAATAGTTGTAACTTCGCATTGCGATAACAACATGCTTAACAATTCAATAGGTACATACATTATTTATATATGAAATCAGACAAGAAGAAAGATGCATTACTCTCGATGATACGCCTGGGTAAGCCTATGACACTCGGCGAGCAGGCTCGATTGGTAATGTTTCTCGCCACGCCGGCTATACTTGCGCAACTCACGACGACGATGATGCAATATATTGACGCATCGATGGTGGGCAGTATGGGTGCGGAGGCATCAGCTTCTATCGGACTCATGGAGACCACTATGTGGCTGCTGGGCAGTATCTGCTCGGCTACGGCAGCCGGCTTCTACGTGCAGGTGAGCCACCAGTTGGGCTCCAACGACCCTGCACGTGCTCGCAGCACGCTGCGTCAGGGCATCATGTCGGTGCTCGTGGTGAGCGCGTTGCTCGGATTAGTGTCGCTGGCGGTGAGTCCGTTTCTGCCTACATGGCTCGGTGGCAACAGCCATATAACCCCCACCGCCTCAGCCTACTTCGCCATCGTGGCTACGGCTCTGCCCATCTTCCAATTCTCAATATTCGGAGCCGGAATGCTCCGTAGTTCGGGCAATATGGTCGTGCCGAGCGTGATGAGCGTGGTGATGATGTCGCTCGACGTGGTGTTCAACTTCTTCCTCATCTTCCCCACCCGACCCGTGGAGTTGTTCGGTACACAGATAATGATGCCCGGCATGGGCTTAGGCGTGGTGGGCGCAGCGATAGGCACGGTGTCGGCTGAGTTGGTGGCAGCCTCCATAACGATGTACATTCTATGTTTCCGCTCAAAAGAGCTGTCGCTACGCATCGACACGGGACGCTTCCTGCCCACATGGGGCGTGGTGAAGCGCGCGCTGCACATCAGTCTGCCGATGGGTCTGCAGCAGACCATCATGTGCTCGGCTTACGTAATGACGACCATTATCATTGCGCCGCTTGGCACCTTCGCCATAGCTGCCAACTCGTTCGGCATAATCATCGAAAGTCTCTGCTACATGCCGGGCTACGGCATCGCCGACGCTGCAACGACACTCGTCGGACAGAGCATGGGTGCCGGCAGACACGAGTTGATGAAGCGCTTCGCATGGCTGTCTGTAGGCTTGGGCGTGACGGTAATGGCTGTGATGGGTGTGGTGATGTACGTCGGAGCACCAACGGCAATGGCGATGATGACACCTGCCGAGGAGGTGCGCCGTCTGGGCGTGGAGGTGCTGCGCATAGAAGCGTTCGCCGAGCCTATGTTCGCCGCTGCAATAGTAAGCTACGGCGTGTTCGTAGGTGCAGCGAAGACACTCGTGCCGAGCATAATGAACCTCGTCTCTATATGGGGCGTGCGCATATCGCTCGCTGCAATGCTTGCACCATCAATGGGACTGCGCGGCGTGTGGATAGCCATGTGCATCGAACTCTGCTTCAGAGGCTTAATCTTCTTGGTAAAACTCAAATTCTGGAACATTCAAACTTCATGTAAACATTATGGAAAAGATCAGTAACAAGGTTTTCGGCGGAGAGCGTCCGCTCTTCGAGATACACAACGTTGAGCTCGACCACGTGCGTATCACCTTCGGCGAATCGGGCGTTAAAGAGTGCAGTAACATAGTATGCCGCAACTGCTACTTCGAGGGCAAATACCCGCTGTGGCACGTAAAGGGGTCGGACATACGCAACTGCTATTTCGCTCCAGGCTCGCGCTCGGCGATATGGTACTCTGACGATATGCACATGGAGGACTGCGTGATAAACGGTCCGAAGTTCTTCCGCGAGATGAAGAATCTGTCGCTGAAGAACGTAACCGTGAACGATGCCGACGAAACATTTTGGGGCATCGACGGACTGAAGTTGGAGAACGTGGTGCTGCACGAAGGCACATACCCATTCATGCACTGCCGCAACGTGAAGGTGGACGGACTGGTATCGGACGCGAAGTACGTCTTCCAGTACTCGCGCGACATAGAGATTCGCAACGCGAAGATAGACACGAAGGACTCGTTCTGGGAGGTAGACAACGTGACGGTGTACGACTCGGAGCTGAACGGAGAATTCCTCGGATGGCACTCGCGCGGACTGCGTCTCGTCAACTGCCATATATCTGGCGAGCAACCGCTCTGCTACGCCAAGGATCTGGTGCTCGAGAACTGCACGTTCGACGCCGAATGCGACCGCGCGTTCGAGTATTCTACCGTGCAGGCTGACATCCGCGGACACATCAAGAGCGTGAAGAACCCTGCGTCAGGACGCATCGTGGCTGACAGCATAGGCGAGATTATACTCGACGAGAACATCAAAAAGCCGGCTGACTGCGAGATTCTCACGCGTGCATAAGCATACATAAAAAGAACGTAAGCTATGGAATACGACTTTTCAAGACCAACTGAGCGACGCGGCACCGACTCTTACAAATGGGATTCGGCGCCAGAAACTGACATCATTCCGCTGTGGGTGGCGGATATGGACTTCGAGACCTTCCCCGCAATCACCGAAGCCTTGCAGCGACGCGTGGCGCACGGCATCTTCGGCTACACACGTGTGCCGGAGGCGTACTACGAAGCAGTGTACAAATGGTTCGGCAAGCATCACGGATGGCATATCAACCGCGAGGATATCATCTACACGTCGGGCGTGGTGCCGGCTGTGTCGGCGGTTATCAAGGCGCTTACGCTGCCCGGCGACCAGGTGATAGTGCAGGGACCGGTATACAACTGCTTCTTCTCCTCAATACGCAACAACGGATGCGAGACGGTCTCCAACTCGCTTATATATAATAAGGAGGAACTGCGCTACGAAATCGACTTCGACGACCTCGAACGCAAGCTCGCTCACGAACGCGCACGACTGATGCTGATCTGCAACCCGCACAATCCGGGCGGACGCGTATGGACTCGCGACGAACTGACCCGCGTGGCGGAGCTTTGCCACAAGTATGGCGTGCGCGTGGTGTCGGACGAGATACACTGCGAACTGACGCTCTACGACAACGAGTACGTGCCGTTCGGTTCGCTGCCCGACGAGCTGAGCCGCGGTTCAATAACCTGCTGCTCGCCGTCGAAGGCGTTCAACACCGCCGGACTGCAGATTGCGAACATCGTTTGCCGCGATGCAGAGGTGCGCAACCGCATCGACCGCGCCATAAACATCAACGAGGTGTGCGACGTGAACCCATTCGGAGTAATCGCCCTGCAGGCTGCTTACAGCGACGAGGGCTACGAATGGCTCACACAGCTGCGCGCATACATCTCAAGCAACTACGATTTGCTGCGCGAACGCTTCGCTCGCGAACTGCCCAAGTGCAAGGTGATGCGCATGGAAGGCACGTATCTGGCGTGGATTGACTGCTCGGAACTGCATATCTCGTCGGACGAAATAGAGGAGATGCTCATGCACGAGAACAAAGTATGGGTGAATGCGGGCAGCATGTACGGCACTGAAGGCGCGGCGTTCATACGCATCAACATGGCTTGCACCAGCGAACTGCTTAACGAAGGCATAACGCGAATTGTGAACGGACTCGGCAATAAGTAGAATGCCGTAGTCTCCTACAAACAAAACAAGCCCTATGCAACAATGTTGCATAGGGCTTGTTTTGTTTGTATAAGTAATAATTATCCTACCTGCGAACCAGGCTTAACGCTTCCTGTCACGGTTGTTACGTTCAGCGTTCCGTCGAAGTTTACGGCAGAGAGGATCATACCCTGACTCTCGATGCCCATCATCTTGCGCGGAGCGAAATTGGCTACGAAGAGCACATCCTTGCCGATGAGCTGCTCAGGCTCGTAGTAAGCTGCGATGCCCGAAAGAATTGTGCGGTCAACGCCAGAACCGTCGTCGATAGTGAACTGCAGGAGTTTCTTCGACTTCTTTACCTTCTGGCAGTCCTTGATATGACCAACACGGATGTCGAGTTTCTCGAATGTGTCGAAGTCTACGTTCTCCTTGATAGGTGCAGCAACGTAGTTGGCAGCCTCGTTAGCCTTCTTCGTGTCCTCGAGTTTCTGAAGCTGAGCATTGATAGCCTCGTCCTCAATCTTCTCGAAGAGCAGCGCCGGTGTGCCGAGCTGATGACCAGGCTTGAGCAGCTCTGTAGAGCCGAGCTGTGCCCAGTCGGTGTCGGTAACGTTGAGCATCTCGCGCAGACGTGCCGAGCTGAACGGCAGGAACGGCTCGAAAGCAATCTCGAGGTTAGCCACGAGCTGCAGCGAGAGGTAAAGGATAGTCTTTACGCGCTCCATGTCGGTCTTTGCCACGTGCCACGGCTCGCAGTCGGTGATGTACTTGTTGCCGATGCGTGCGAGGTTCATAGCCTCCTTCTGTGCGTCGCGGAACTTGAATGTGTCGAGCAATGCCTCCACCTTCTGCTTCACGTCCTTGAACTCCTCGATAGCCTTGAGGTCTACCTCCTGAAGCTCGCCGCACTCAGGCACAACGCCGTTGAAGTACTTCTTCGTGAGCTGCAGGGCGCGGTTGACGAAGTTGCCGTAAACAGCCACCAGCTCGTTGTTGTTGCGATCCTGGAAGTCCTTCCATGTGAAGTTATTGTCCTTTGTCTCAGGCGCATTGGCTGTGAGAACATAGCGCAGAACGTCCTGCTTGCCGGGGAAGTCTACGAGATACTCGTGGAGCCATACAGCCCAGTTGCGCGATGTAGAAATCTTGTCGTTCTCGAGGTTGAGGAACTCGTTAGAGGGTACGTTGTCGGGCAGGATATAGTCGCCGTGAGCCTTCAGCATGGTCGGAAAGACGATGCAGTGGAACACGATGTTGTCCTTGCCGATGAAGTGGACGAGGCGTGATGTGGGGTCCTGCCACCACTTCTGCCACGGTCCCCACTTCTCGGGCTGTGCGTCGCAAAGTTCCTTAGTGTTGGAGATGTAGCCGATTGGCGCGTCGAACCATACGTAGAGCACCTTGCCTTCTGCGCCCTCTACCGGTACTGGGATACCCCAGTCGAGGTCGCGTGTCATAGCGCGCGGCTGCAGATCCATGTCGAGCCACGACTTGCACTGTCCGTACACGTTCGGACGCCACTCCTTATGGTCTTCCAAAATCCACTGCTTCAGCCAGTCCTGCCACTTGTTGAGCGGCAAGTACCAGTTCTTTGTGGCTTTCTTCACGAGTCCGTGACCCGGGTTATTCTTGTTTGTAGGGTTGATAAGTTCCTCTGGTGAGAGTGTTGCGCCACACTTCTCGCACTGGTCGCCGTAAGCGCCTTCAGCGCCGCAGCGCGGGCATGTACCTACGATGTTGCGGTCGGTGAGGAACTCGCCAGTCACCTCGTCGCAGAACTGCTCTTCTGTCTTCTCTACAAGCTCATGCTTGTCGTAGAGCGTGCGGAAGAAGTCGCTTGCGAACTTATGGTGAATCTTTGATGTAGTACGGCTATAGATGTCGAACGAAATGCCGAAGTCTTCGAACGACTTCTTGATAAGGTTGTGATAGCGGTCTACCACCTCCTGAACCGTGATGCCTTCCTTGCGTGCGCGGATTGTCACGGGCACACCGTGCTCGTCGCTACCGCCGATGAACATCACTTCCTGCTTCTTCAGGCGCAGATAGCGCACATAGATGTCGGCAGGCACATACACGCCAGCCAAGTGGCCGATGTGTACTCCACCGTTGGCGTACGGCAAAGCCGCAGTCACAGTGGTGCGTTTGAACTTGTTCTCTTCCATTATATTATGTGTTTTTTAATTTCATCTGCAAAGTTACTGAAAATCGTAGCAATACACGATTTTGTTGATAATAAAATCTTCCAAGCTTGCTTGTTTTTATTGTTGAGAACATTAAAAACGAATATTATAGGAGGCTACGGCAGAAGCAATAGTATTGTAGGAGGCTACGGCATTCCTGCCGTAGCCAATAATGATTAACCAACTATACTCTTGTGGCTACGGCAGGAATTCCGTAGCCTCCTGCAATATGTTATTTTTTATAAAAACACAAGAATTTTAAAAGATTTCTTTGTTTTTCATTTGCCATTCAATGCTTAATAACTACCTTTGCTATATACATTATCCTTATCTTTTTAAGCAACTCTAACCATATCTATTCTGTTTATGACTAATTCTAACGACATTCCTTATGACGTTGTACAGTTTCTTGAAAAACGAAAGCATATAGAAATATGGGGACGAAAATTGCCTCACTGGTTTCAAGAAAACAAAACAATGTTCGTTACATTTCGATTAGCTGACTCACTACCTAAGAATAAAGTGGAAGAATTCTTAGCTGACCGTGCCAATATGCTAAAGGAAGAAAAAAGAACTGCCGGTAACAATACACGTAAAGCATACGATATAATGATGATGCGTAAGATGGAGTATTGGCTAAATAACGGTTATGGAAATTGTATACTGCGACGTGAAGATGTACGTAACGTTTTAGTGGAGGCATTATACTATTATAACAACAAGGAATACTTACTTCATACCTTTGTCGTAATGCCAAATCATGTGCATATATTGTTGTCATCACTTACAAATAAACCAATAAATAATATTATTGGTAAGGTTAAGGGGTTTACTACTTTTCAACTTAGAAAGTCATTGGGAATAAATGAGGATATATGGCAGAAAGGTATATTTGACAGAATACTTAGAAATTGGGATGAGTTTGAAAAGTATGTTGATTATATTGCTAATAATCCAAAGTCACTCCCTGAAGACTCTTACTCTCTGTATATACAAGAATCGATACGATAAGGTGGGTAGGAGGCTACGGCATTAGCTTTCCGCTACGCGCCGCTGACTTTCAGTTCTTGCCGTAGCCCTTGGCGACTGAAATAAAATTGTTACAACTATTTGCAATGGCTACGGCAGGAATGCCGTAGCCTCCTACATGCATCCTACGATATGCAAAAGTATAAAAAAAGCGTGGCACTCTGTATGAGCGCCACGCTTGTATATATAGTATATTAACTAATTGTCTGCTTATTTAACCTCTACGGCTTCGAGAGCTGCCTCCTCGTGCTTGATCTTGCGACCAAGTGTGAGGTAAGCCACCGGAGCAGCCATGAAGATAGAAGAGAGTGTACCGAAGATTACACCGAGCAACATTGCGAACGAGAAGCTGCGAGTGCTCTCACCGCCGAAGCAGAAGATACAGAGCAGCACGATGAGTGTTGAGAACGATGTATTGATAGTACGTGCGAGGGTCTCGTTCAGCGACTTGTTGAAGAGCTCCTGCAGATCCATCTTCTTGTGGAGTGTAAGGTTCTCGCGGATACGGTCGAACACAACCACCTTATCGTTGATAGAGTAACCGATAACGGTAAGGATAGCACCGATGAAGGTCTGGTCGATCTCGAGTGAGAACGGCACTACGTCCCAGAGGAGTGAGAAGAATCCGATAACGATTGTTGCGTCTACGGCGAGGGCTACTGTAGAGCCTACTGAGAACGCTACGTTGCGGAAACGTACGAGGATGTAGACGAAGATGGCTGCGAGGGCGAAGAGCACGCTGATGATAGCACCATGTGTGATGTCCTTAGCCACAGCCGGACCTACCTTTGTAGACGATACGATAGAGCCGCCTGCGCGTACGTCAGGGTTCTTGAATGCCTCAACGCTTTCCTGTGTTACGAGGCCTGCACCGTGGAGACCCTTATAGAGGATATCCTCTACCTCGTTGTCGATAGCCGGGTTGTTCGACTCGATTTTGTAGTTGGTAGAGATGCGGATTGTCTTGCCGTCTGTACCGAGTGCGAGAGCATTAACTGTTGCGCCCTTGAAGAGCGGTACGAGAGCTTCCTTCACCTGCTCAGGCTCTGTCTGCTTCTCGAGCACTACTACGTAGTTGCGACCACCAGTGAAGTCGATACCCTTGCTCAAACCACGTACGAAGAAGCTGCCAAGCATGATGAGGATTACGACGCCGAACACTGTGAATGATGTCTTATAGGACGACATGAACGCGAAGTTCTTGTTCGCCATGAAGTTGCGTGATACGCGTGTAGAGAAGTTCTGCTTTGTCCACTTGTCGTGCTTCAGACGGTTCTCGTAAACGAGGCGTGTGAGGAACACTGCGGTGAAGAACGAGCAGCAGATACCGATGATAAGTGTGGTAGCGAAGCCGCGGATTGGACCTGTACCGAACACGTAGAGGATGATACCTGTGATGATTGATGTCAAGTTAGAGTCGAAGATGGCTGAGAAGGCGTTGCTGTAACCCAGCGAGAGTGCCTGCTTGGTGCCGAGACCCTTCTTGAGTTCCTCCTTGGTGCGCTCGTAGATAAGCACGTTGGCATCCACAGCCATACCGAGGGCGAGAACGATACCGGCGATACCTGGCATTGTAAGAGCTGCCTGGAACGATGCCATGATACCCATGGTAAAGAAGAGGTTGAGGAGGAGGGCGCCGTTAGCTACCATACCCGGGATGAAGTCGTACATCACTACCATGTAGATCATCAAGATGATAAAGGCGAAGATGAACGAGATGAAGCCCTGCTGGATTGACTGTGCACCGAGTGTCGGACCTACCACTTCCTCCTGAACGATGTGTGCCGGAGCCGGCATACGACCAGACTTAAGAGTGTTAGCCAAGTCCTTTGTATCTTCGATTGTGAAGTTACCAGAGATAGACGACTGACCGCCAGAGATCTCGCCGTTTACGCGCGGAGCAGAGTAAACTGTACCGTCGAGTACGATAGCGATTGCCTTGCCTACGTTAGCCTTTGTGAGGGCTGCCCAGCGGCGTGCACCGTCAGAGTTCATTGTCATCGATACCTCAGGCGAGCCAGTAAGGTTGTTGAACTGGTCCTTAGCGTCGGTCACTACGTCGCCCTCGATAGGAGCGCGGCCGTTGGTGGTTGTCACCTTAATAGCGTGAAGCTCATAGATATTCTTTGCCTGGATGCCGTCAGCTGGCTTAGCACTCCAAAGGAGGCGGCAGTCGGCGGGGAGTATCTGCTTAGCAAGAGCCGAGTAGATAATCTTGTTTACCTCTGCTGTGTCGCGTGCCGAAGCGTAGCCTACGAGGCTGAGCGCACCGTTGCCCGATGGCTGGAGCACAGAGAAGAGCGGGTTCTGCTTCTTGGCCTCAGCCATAGCTGCTGCGTCGTCTGCCTTAGCGTCCTTCTTTGTCTTGAACGCTGCCTTTGCCTTAGCTTCTACCTTCTCGGCTGCTGCTACTGCTGCTGTGTCGGTAGCAGCCGAGTCGGCTACTTCCTCCTTGGCACCAGAGCGGTGGTTAGCCTCGCGCTGGTTGAGCTGTGAGAGGTAAGGGATGATTTCGTCTGAGTTGTATGTCTCCCAGAACTCAAGGTTTGCGCTACCCTGGAGGAGCTTACGCACGCGCTCCGGCTCGTTGATACCCGGCATTTCTACCATGATACGACCCTGCTGACCCTCGAGCTTCTGGATGTTAGGCTGTACGACACCGAACTTGTCGATACGTGTACGTACGACGAGGAACGAGTTATCGATAGCTGCCTGCACCTCTGAACGGAGCACCTTCTCTACTTCCTTGTCAGAAGAGTTAGGCGACACCTTGCCCTGGAGCTGCTGTGTAGCGAAGATCTCTGAGAGATGACGTCCCGGAGCGTTCTTCTTGAAAGCGTTGACGAAGAGAGTGATGAAGTCGCTCTGCGATACTTCGTGCTCTGCGCGAGCCTCTTTCATCGACTTAACGAAAGCTGCGTCTACCTTGTGGTCGGCGAGGTTCTCGAGTACATCAGGAACGCTCACTTCAAGGATGACGTTCATACCGCCTTTAAGGTCAAGACCGAGACCGATCTGTGTTTCGAGACACTTCTGATAAGAGTAGATGCCAAGATACTTCACGGAGTCCTTGTAGTCCTGCTGTGCGATAGGATCCTTTATCTTCGCAGCCTGGCTGTCATAGTACTTTGTGGCAGCCGAGAACGAGAGATAGAAGATACTTGCAAGCGTCAAAAGGACGGCTGTTACAATTACAATACCTTTGTTCTGCATTTTTTTGATTTATTTTTTGTTATTATTATTTTTTCGCTGTGTGTACAGATAGCGTGCAAAGTTACAGATTTTTTCAGTTAAACCGAAATTTATAGCTTTATTTCTTTGTTTTGCAGAGGTTTAAGAGTTTAAAACACTTATAAAAGTCCAGTTTTTTAAATATTTTTATAATATATAAGGTGAAAAAGCACTTTATAAAGTGGTGTCATCACCCCTATACTCATTGCTATTTTACCCTTTGCAGCTTACATACAATCGGATAATGATCGGATGCACTTATGCTATTGTCCACCTTGCATTCATAGGGTTTCCAATGGTCGGAGCACATAATGTTGTCTATGCGCACGTAGAAAGCGTTGTAGTGGTAAGATATACCAGGACCATTCGCCGTAGCTACATAACAGTCGGTGAGTTCTTTAGCTAAGCGTTGATGGGTATAGGATATGGGCGAATCGTTGAAGTCGCCTGCAAGGATTATGCTCTGATGCTTATGATGCTCAATGTATTCAGCCACAGCGTCTGCCTGTGGTCCACGTTTCGCTGACGACTCGCCAAGCAAGTTCCACAGGCGATGTGTTTCCTGTTTTGTTTCATCGCTTTCCATGTCACCTTTCAACATCGACTTAAAGCGTGTACGGTCTTCGGGCGACAATCCGGTAACCTGGAAGTGGGCTACAATAACAAGCGTAGTGTCCTTTTCACCTGTCTTTAGAGCATAAGATACGGCGTTATATGTATCCTCTTCGGTGGATATATATTCCTCCCCTACTATCGGCAACTTACTATATATACCGACAGCATCGCCTCCTTTGGGATTTTTCGAGCCACTATACTTGCTGTAAGGATACTTCACGTCCAACAACGAGTCTATCTTCACACGCTTTGCCCATTGTACATCAGCTTCCTGCAAACAAACGATATCAGCGTCCTGTTCCAACATATAATCGGCTATAGCGCATGGCTGCGACAAGTCGGTCCACGTAGAAAAGCAGAATACATTGTACGACATTATCTTCAACGCATCCTCAGGAGCCGAAGACGGAACATTCAGCGGAACATAAGTGCGCACCGGACCGAAACATACTATCATTCCGACTAACGAGATGAGTGCCCCACGCTTACAAAACAACAACCAAAAGACGAGAAATGCTATATTAAGCAGCAAAAACAAGGGGAATACAAGCCCAATGTTAGCTATCAACGGATGAGCCGTAGGGTTAACCCTGTCGCTATATCCTATAGCTAACATAAAGAACACCGTCACCACATTGAATGCGGCGACGATGCGAAAGATTATTGATTTTATATTTTTCAAAGCGTGTAAGTCTGTTTTTATTTTCTGTTACTTGCATCGAAGAGTTGCTGTTTCTCTTCACGCGTTAGCGACTCGTAACCATTACGACGTATCTTATCCAATATCTCGTCCATTCGCTCCTGCTCTGCCTTGCGGCGTGCGTTGTAGTCCCAATCGCTCTCACGGCGTGTATTTGCACTATTAGTAAACACACCGCCACGATCTTTGCGCCCCGTGCGACGCTCCCACGAGGCACGCATAGAGTCGAAGAACTGCTGTCCGCTGCGACGACTGTAGCGAATGTCGGGGTGGCGTCGCCAGTAGCGAATGAGGAAGAAACCGAACACCATACCGCCCAAGTGAGCCAGGTGAGCCACTCCGTCGCCCGTAGAAGAGTAAGCCATGAACAATTCTATCGCAGCATAACCCATCACAAACCACTTTGCCTTGATAGGCACAGGCAACGGGAATATAAAGATGCGCTCCTCAGGATAGAGCATACCGAAGGCGAGAAGTATGCCGTAGACAGCACCCGATGCACCCACGGTGGTCCAAAGGTTAAGGAAGGCGGCATTGGCATTAGCTACTTTCATTGTCTGAGCCAATGTGAAGTGAGGAAGTTGTTCGCTTGCTATAAAATAGAACTGCGCGAACTGTGCCAACTCCTGAAACAGACCAGCGCCTACTCCGCACACTATATAATAAGTGAGAAACTTCTTCGGTCCCCAAGTGCGCTCAACGATACAGCCGAACATCCACAGCGCAAACATATTGAAGAAGATATGGCTGAAACCACCATGAGCGAACATATATGTAAAGAGCTGATAGATGTGAAAGTCGGGCGCAAGAAAGAAGTGCAAACCTAAAACATTGTTGAGGTCTACACCCATAGTTCTAAATAAATAAGTGGCTAAGAATACCACTACATTCACAATAAGTAAGTTTTTTGTTATCGTTGGAATATTATTCATATCACATTTTTATATATTTGTAAATATCGCATCGTTAGAGTGGCAAAATTACGAAAAATCCACGTAAAAAGGCATAAAACAGGCTCTTCACGCTTTTTTTTTCAATTAATTATGCACTTTTTTCTGTTTTTTGTTTGATTTATGAAAGGAAAACTCTAAATTTGTCACTGAAATAGTGTGAGTTACACATTTTTAGCTCTTCAAACTCAGAGAAAACTAACATTTATAAACAATTTAAATACAACAGAATTATGAACAAGACAGAATTAGTAGAGAAGATAGCAGTAGGTGCTGAACTCAGCAAGGCTGACGCAAAGAAGGCTCTCGAAGCTGCAGTAGAAGCAATCAAGACAGCTCTCGTTGAGGGTGATAAGGTACAGCTCATCGGCTTCGGTACATTCAGTGTTAACGAGCGCCCGGCTCGCGAAGGCATGAACCTCCGCACTCGTGAGAAGATTCAGATTGCAGCAAAGAAGGTTGCTAAGTTCAAAGCAGGTGCCGAGCTTTCAGACGCTCTCAACTAAGCCAAATCAATCAAAAACCAACATAAAAAGACAGCTGAGACTTATCTCTGCTGTCTTTTTATTATTATAGGAGTTAAGAAGCTATTCATATCGTTAATTAAACATAATTAAATACAGTTGTCTTTGTCGCAAACAATATAAGTGCGTATCTTTGTAGCACATTATTATGTACACGTACACGCATTAAGCGTGTGTAATAACACTAATAGATATATCAATTAATATTTTCATACAAATTATGCAGAAAAACAATCTTCTTTTACTGTCTGCAGCTACAATGCTGTTCATGACATCTTGTTCGAAGCTTGGACCGCTCTCAGCGGACAACTTCACAGTTATCCCTAACCCACTTGAGGCAAACGCAGGCGATGTTCCAGCTACAATCAACGGAACATTCCCAGAGAAGTACATGAAGAAGAAGGCTGTTGTCACAGTTACTCCAGAGTTGCGCTACGCTGACGGTCAGGTAGCTAAGGGTCAGAGTGCTACTTTCCAGGGTGAGAAAGTAAAGGGCAACGATCAGACTATCTCTTACAAGGTAGGTGGTCGCTACACAATGAAGTCTAACTTCAAGTACGTTCCAGAGATGCAGCAGAGCGAGATGTACCTCACATTCGACGCACGCATCGGCAAGAAGCAGTTCGACGTACCTGCAGTGAAGGTAGCTGATGGCGTTATCGCTACATCAGAGCTCTACAAGAAGACTCTCGTTTCTGAGAGTGGCTGCATCGCTCCTGACGCATTCCAGCGCGTAAACGCTGCTAAGCAGGAGGCTAACATCAAGTTCCTCATCAACCAGGCTAACATCCGCAAGAGCGAGCTCAAGAACAACTCTGTTAAGGAGTTTGTAGAGTTGCTTAAGAAGATCAACGCTGACAAGGAAGGCTACAACGTACAGAACGTAGAAATCCAGGCTTACGCTTCACCAGATGGTGGCGTTAAGTTCAACGATAAGCTCGCTGGCAACCGTCAGAACGAGTCAGAGAAGTACGTTAAGGGTACATTGAAGAAGACAAAGGTGAACGCAGCTATCGACGCTCACTACACAGCACAGGACTGGGACGGTTTCCAGAAACTCGTTGCAGCATCTAATCTTCAGGACAAGGAGGTTATCCTCCGCGTGCTCTCTATGTATAGCGACCCGCAGGAGCGCGAGCAGCAGATCCGCAACATGTCTGCTGGCTTCCAGGAGCTTGCTGACGGCATCCTCCCGGAACTTCGCCGTTCACGCCTCATCATCAACTATGAGACAATCGGCCGTAGCGACGACCAGATCAAGGAGCAGTACAGCAGCGACGCTACTAAGCTGAGCGTTGACGAGCTTCTCTACTCTGCTACTCTCGAGGAGTCGGCAGCTAAGAAGGAGGAAATCTACAAGAAGACAACAGAGGTTTACCCGAACGACTACCGCGCTTACAACAACCTCGCTGCTCTTGCACTCGCTAAGGGCGACGTAGCAGCTGCTAAGCAGTACGCTCAGAAGGCTACTTCTCTCGGTTCATCTACTCCGGAGGCACAGGCTAACCTCGGTCTCATTTCGCTCATCGAGGGCGACGTACAGGGTGCAGAACGTCAGATTGCCAAGGCTTCTGGCTCTGAGAACGTACAGTCGGCTCTCGGCGCACTCAACATCGCTAAGGGCAACTACGCTCAGGCTGACAAGGACTTCAACAAGCAGAACACAAACACTGCAGCTCTTGCTCAGATCCTGAACAAGGACTACGAGGGCGCTACAAGCACTCTTGACAAGGTAGCTAACCCGAACGGTATGACCGACTACCTCCGCGCTATCGTAGCTGCACGTCGTGGCAACAAGTTCGCTGCTAACTCTTACCTCAAGGAGGCTCTCCAGAAGGATCCTTCTTTGAAGGAGTACGCTGAGAAGGACTTGGAGCTCTCTCTTCTGAAGTAAGACGTGGCAAGACGTTTTAAATAATTAAAAATAAATGAAGGCTGAGGGTTATTGCTCTCAGCCTTCTTATTCTAACTTCAGTTCATACGACTAAAATGAACAAAACAATTATAGCGACATTACTCGCCCTGATTATGGTGTCATGTGGAACCGATAGTCGTCATTTCGAAATCGACGGCAGGCTCCTAAACCTTAATCAGGGCGAGTTTTATGTATATAGCCCAGATGGCAACCTAAAGGGTATCGACACTATAAAGGTGCAAGCAGGACGCTTTACATATAAGGTGGAGTGTAAGAAAGAGATGACACTGATGATTGTGTTCCCCAACTTCACCGAGCAACCCGTGTTTGCAGCACCAGGAAAGAGCGTAGACATAAAAGGCGACGCTTCACACCTGAAAGAGATGAAGGTGAAAGGCACAAAGCCGAACGAACTGATGAACCAACTGCGTGAACAGATTGCAAACGCCTCACCCAACGAGATACAGAAATACGCACGCCAGTTTGTAGAGGATCATCCCGAATCGATAGTGAGCACATACGTCGTGCGCAACTTCTTCCTGCAGAAGGAGCGTCCCGACTTCGCCACTGCACGACAGCTGATAAACCTCATGCTTGAACATCAACCCGGGAACAACTCTCTTAAGAGTCTACAACAGAGCATAAACAACCGCACAACGCTCACCACAAACAGCCGTATTCCGAAGTTCGCAGCTTACGACATCAATGGCAAGCCGGTGAACAACGCCACACTCTCCACCGCTGGCACAACAGTAGTGGTGGCATGGGCATCATGGCACTACAATAGTATATCGATGCTACAGAGCATGGCACTACTGCAGAAAGAGACGAAAGGAGAGGTCAAGGTGGTGAATATATGTCTCGACTACTCGCGCGCTGAATGTCGCAGAATACTCAACTCAAGAGAAATAGAAGATGTCACTACCATCTGCGACGGCAAGTCGATAGACGGCGATGTGTACAACCTCCTCGGCATGTCGAACATACCCGACAATATAGTCATCGAAAACGGAAAGGTGACGGCTACAAACCTCACAATCGAACAGCTAAACAAGAAACTTAGAAAGTAGTAATAAGAAACTAATGAAACGTTTACCGACACTTCTTACCGCGGCACTTTTGCTGCTAACGACCGCTAACGCTGAGGCACAGGTCAGCGCACATATCGACTCGCTACTGTTCGAGAACAGCCACCGCATCGACTCTGCCTCGTGCGGTGAGCTGCGACTCAACTTCGACGCTCTGTGCTTCTTCCGCGACAATGAGTATAAGGGATGCCTCTCGAAGGGATACACGCTGCCTGGCTACCGCCTACAGCCCACGGTGAGCTATCAGCCACTGAAGAACTTGCGCGTGGAGGTGGGCGTTAGTATGCTCCACTATTGGGGTGCAAACAAATATCCTAACCTCAACTATAGCGACATAGCAACATGGAAGGGCGACCAAACGCAGACGGGCTTCCATCTGCTACCGTTCTTCAACGTGCAACTGGCTGTGAGCCGAAACTTCAACCTCATACTCGGTAATATATATGGTGGGGCGAACCACCGACTCATCGAACCGCTCTACAATCAGGAGAACGCTCTCTCGGCTGACCCCGAGATGGGCGTGCAGATGCAGTGGCAGACGAAACCGCTCGACTTCGACGTGTGGGTGAACTGGGAGAGTTTCATCTTCGATAAGGACACGCATCAGGAGGCGTTCACCTTCGGACTGTCAACTCGCTTCAAGGCAAACCGTCCAGAGCGACGCACGCATGTCTACTTCCCCTTGCAGGTGGTGATGCAGCACCGTGGTGGCGAGATAAACCCTGACGCCGAACAGCGGCAGGTGAAGACATGGATGAACGCAGCGGCAGGTGTCGGCGTAACGATACACACCGACAACTCTATTCTTACGCGCCTGAATGCAGAGGCTGACGTGGCTTACTATCGACAGATGACGGGTGCTCTCCTACCCTTCGACAATGGCAAAGGACTATATCTGAAAGCGGAGGCTGACATCTGGCGCTTCTGTCTGCGCGGTGCCTACTGGGACAGCTCGAAGTTCATCTCTATCTTCGGCAACCCTCTCTACGGCTCGGTGGGTATACACAACCGCGACTTCCAGATGCAGCGCAACCGCACCGTCTGTGCTCAACTGAGCTATGCACAAGAACTCGGTAAGGGGTTCTCATGGGGCGTGCAGGCTGATGTGTTCAACACGCTGCCCACAGACGACTTCGTCGTTGGCGACAAGGTGTATAACAATAATAATAAGGTGAGTCTTGCGGCTGGCATCTATCTGCGCGTAAAGCCGTCGTTCCTGCTGAAGAAGTTTTAATGGGGGCACCTGTCCCCACATAGGAGGGTATGGCATCCCTGCCATACCCACGCAGCCTGCTACAGCAATGTTCTCCCACAGAATTCACAGAATACACAGAAGTTTATTGTTGAGAAGGAACTCCCACAGATTTCACGGATTTACACAGATATTTACTCCCACAGAATTCACGGAACAAAGAACAGACTGGCAGAGAATATTCTCCCACAGATTTCACAGATTTACACAGATATTTAACTCCCACAGAATTCACGGAACACACAGAATATTTTGCTTACATCTGTGTAAATCCGTGAAATCTGTGGGAGTTTCTTCTCAGCAATAAACTTCCGCCTTCCAGGGGGTGCACTTGTCTCAAGTGCACCAACCTATTAACAACCTATTATTGATTGGTGCACTTGAGACAAGTGCACCCCCTGAGAGTTCTCTGTGGGAGTTTCTTTTCAGTAATAAACTTCTGTGTATTCTGTGAATTCTGTGGGAATTCCTTCTCAGCAATAAACTTCTGTGAAATCTGTGTATACTGTGGGAGCCCACGACGCAGCCTAACCATCTGTGTAAATCCGTAAAATCTGTGGGAGAACATTACTGTAGCAGGGTGCGTGGGTATGGCAGGGATGCCATACCCTCCTACAAATCTGTGGGAGTTCCTTCTCAGCAATAAACTTCTGTGAATTCTGTGAATTCTGTGGGAGCCCACTACGCAGCCTAACCATCTGTGTAAATCCGTAAAATCTGTGGGAGAACATTACTGTAGCAGGGTGCGTGGGAGGTGTGTCAAAACTCCCTTATTCTAAAAAAATCACAAAGCCCTGACTTTCAC
>OOCK01000387.1_pt1 | contig 31094 bp, 29 predicted proteins | sample 1670951 | NCBI WGS metagenome assembly OOCK01 (sample SAMN06348107, study PRJEB24527) | human gut metagenome | biome: human gut; feature: ankylosing spondylitis patient; material: feces | host: Homo sapiens | place: China | collected 2015-10
GAGCACCGGAGGGCGGTTACATCCCTAATCCCTATGGTAGGGATTTAGGGCTTGGGTATAGGGTAAGGTCCCCCTCTTCGCAAGAGGGGGACAGGGGAGTCGAAACAAAACTTACGTTATGAACATAGAAGAAAAAAAGGCAGATTTTATGCGTCGCTTCAAGGCTTCTAGGGAGCGGAAGGCAGAATACATAGCACAAATGGAAAAGCGAATGCGTGATGATTATCGCCGCAGAACCGGTAAGGAAGCAGAATCATTTTGTGTGTTGTGATGTTTAGCCATAAGCCAAGTATAGGTTAATAAATGCATTTTTTCTCTTAATTCCTTGGTGATTACGAAAGAAAGTCGTAAATTTGCAGACAAAGATTAAAATAAAGGAGAATGTATTATGTTGATAAGTAATGTATCACAAGATAGAACCATTCCTTATTGGGATGAAATCAGGAATTTAAGCATTGAGGATAAATATTCCTTGATAGCTAAAATTGAGTCTTCTTTGGGCGATGTTGATATAAGTGAGTCGACTAATTCGATTCATGGGATACCACGTGAGGTGATGATTGCGGCTGCAGAATATGCTCTGAAGGAAAATAGAGCAGGTCGCTGCATTCCAAATTCGCAAGTTGAGTCTTTTATCAAAGCAAAAAGAGAATGGAAGTAGTTTGGTCTGACTTGGCTTTGACGCAGTTAGATGAAGTCATGGACTATGTGGAAGAACATTTTGGCTTATTAACCTCTCAAAAAGTTCTCCATAATATCTTGGAAAAGACAGATGAACTGGCTCAATATTCCACACATGGCATATATGATGCTCGCTACACTTCGTGGGTATCTGGTCAGGATATGGTTATACGCCACTTGTTGTTAGCTCCAAACCGTGTCTATTATTTGATAGATGGCGAGCAAATTGTAATTATGGGGATAGTTCATGTCAAGCGGTCTCCGCAAGCCGTAACTTCCATGATCAAACGCTTCCTAGAAGAATATGACAAATAGGTAAGTCTTCAGAAAATTGATGCTGTCAGCAACTGTTCGGAAATTCCGAACAGTTAATAAAGAAGGCAATCGTATGATTACACGTAATATGGATTACTCCGCCATAACCCTGATGGGCACCTCTCCAGAGGTAATCCTCTCAAAAGTAGAATAAAGATAACATCCCCATTCGAGTGACGACCAGTGCAGAGCGATACTGCAATGAGGAACCAAATATAAAATCATGAAATCCTTTTATCAATCAAACCAGGAGCAACCTTTTTCTTAGGTAGCTCCCAGACCCTCGTCTATCATAAAGACAGCTGCTCTCCCTTATCACCCATCAGTAGCCGATGGCATTGTCAAGTTAACAGAGAAGAGCCTCAAGCTCTACACCGAGATTTCCAAGAACTGCCCCCTGAAACTCAGGAAAGACCGTCTTGTGGCAGAATGGGGTGAAGAAACAAAATAGGTTGATATCTTATAAATTGGTTGCGTAATGAAGATTTTCTCTTAATTCCTTGGTATTTACGGAAGAAAGTCGTATATTTGCAGCCGAAAAGATATAAAATAATAGGAGATAGGAATTATGATTAACGATAGAAAAGAAGCCATATTGTTTATTGCAAACAAACAACATGGTAGCAAAAAAGAATTGATCGGCGAGATTGGAGAAAAATTCTTCAATCAATTCTGTCGTATGGGCTTTATCAAGAAAGGCATTACAAAAGATAAGTTGGAACAAGTAAACTCTACTTGGCAAATAACCAAGCTTGGCAAGGAGCAGGAAAAATTCTATCGTGAGCCAACTCGTTTGGAACGACTAGATGGACAATGCTTTTATGCTTTAGGGGTATAAATGATGATTAAGGCTTTGACAAAGCCCATATATCATTATGTCAAGGGATTTTATCATGAACATAAGAATCATACGGATGACTGTGATTCCATTCTTGATGCTTATGTATGTACGGAGGAAAGCGACTCTCAGATTTCTTCTCCAGACAACAAGCCTTTAATATTTTATTTGCGTCAATATGAAAAACGATTCCGAGACTTTACTGAACAATTGGAATTTGATGCATCCTATCTTATGAGTATCTTGGATTCACCAGATTATCGTGATGTCTTGTACAAGGAAAAGTTTGAAAGTTTTGATGCAAGATGTATAGATATCTTAGGGGAGGTTGTCTATTATCGTGCTTTATTGTATTCTCATAACAATGTTTCTTATCACAAAGCTCTTGGTGATAACCATACGCTACAGGCATGTGCATTTAATACAGACAATGCTATAAATAATATAAAGGTGATAAAGGAGCGAGTGGAAAATGTCTTTCAGGGCAGACGGGCTAATGCTACATTAGTTCATATCAAGATGGCTAATGACATGCTTGTTGCAGGAGATAAAATCTCGAAGTTAAGTGTGCGCTTGGGATGGCTTGGTGCTATTTTGGGAGTGCTAAGCTTATTACTTGGTATCATTTCTATATTATAAATGCTCAACTTCTTGAAGTCTTTGTTCATGTCAAGGCAAAGAGAGGATGGAAGTTGTTTGAAATCCGTGAGATCCGTGTGAGCCTGATTAGATTTGCTTCCATGTTACTATGTTGAAAAAACAGACGAGGTGAAGGATTTGCTTAGCAATCCTTCACCCTACAAAGATAATGCAAACGAGCGCAATGAAAGCTAGCTTTCAAATTGCCGAGTGCTGCTTATCTTCTGTAAAACGATAATAAAATAACTTTTTTCAAAAACAGATACGTGTAACTACTTGTAATATAGTGGGGACGCTGTATGGGTGATATACAATTAACTGATGGGACTCAAGATACGCAAGGTAAAGTTTTTAAATGAAGTTCAGTTTGGAGATTTGGAATTAGATTTCTTAAATTCACGAACAGGGCTTCCTTATCAAAACATAGTCTTTGTTGGTGATAACGGCGTTGGAAAAACTAATCTTTTGAGGTTTATCAAAGAGATTATAAGTTCTCCAACTCGTACATATATATACCGATATATAGAGTATGAATTGAGTGGCAGAGTTTGTCGGTTTGAACGATTACCCGATGATGCTGTTCACAATCACAGATATCAGCTATATGATGCCGAAACAAATACAAACTTTATGATAAGCCCACTAGACGATGATTATCCGGTAGAATTTAGACCTAGTTCCAAAGAAATAATGATGTCTTATTCTAATAATGATCATTTTGAACAAAAAAATGATGATTTTTCATCTGTGATAGATCGTCTAGTAAATTTACAGAATGAAGATAGTATCAATTATGCTTATTACAATATTAAGCATGATGATGCACCATTGAGGTGGTCAGAGTTCTTCCAAAAGTCTAAAATGAAGACTTTTGCTGATTCATTTAATGCTTTCTTTGAAGATATGGAGTATTTTGGAATGGGATTCTCTGACCGGCATGAAAAGGTAATAGGTTTCACAAAATACGGAAAGCAGATAAATACGCAGAGTTTAAGCTCTGGTGAAAAGCAAATTATAGAAAGAACAGTTCCTATATTGGAAATAATGACGGAACAAAAAGATAATTTACTGTTTATTGATGAACCAGAGATGAGTTTGCATCCTAAGTGGCAAGAAAAGGTTCACTCATATTTTAAGCAGCTGTTTACTGATACTAGTGGTATTCAGCAGAACCAAATCTTTATGGCTTCTCATTCAAGTGCTTTCCTCAAAAAAGCTTTGATGGATGAAACATCATTAGTAGTTCGCCTGATTAATCATGATGGTAGAGTAGAAGCTCAGAGAATAGAGCATCCTACATATTTGTCTGATGTCACTTTTGCAGAGGTTAATTATCTAGTCTTTGATATTGTTTCAGCAGAATACCATAATCAGTTGTACTGTCAAATTCAGAACAGATATAATTTGTCAAAGGTTAAGGCCTGTGATGAATATATATATCATCATCAATCATTTATCTCCAATCTGCATCAGAAAACTTCAGGCTATGGACGTGTTCAGTATAATACAATTTGTTCTTATATAAGAAATGCTATCGATCATTTTGACAATGGTCATACATATACTGAAGATGAATTGCGTTGTTCGATACAACTCATGCAAGAGATTCTGAGGTAGCGTATATTATGTGTTGGATATTATGAAGTATGTAAATATGACAGTAAAAAATCCGCTAGGGATAATAGCTTTGTTTCCGTCCGAGGATGCTGTTGTCATCAAGTATGTCAATCTTGGGTTTAGCAATGGTATGAAGATAGAGCATTATAATTTGAGCTATTCTGGTCTTCAAAGTTTTATCTCTTAACTTCAAGACTTATGTGTTTAGCTTAAATAGTAACGTAAAAAATAAGTATATTTCTAACTATCAGCATTTCAAACGAGTAACAAAATTAAATTGAGAACTATGAATATAAAACCGGCAGACAAAACGATTAAGGCACTTTTAAAGTCTGGGAGGCAATTCATGATACCTCGTTTCCAAAGAGATTACTCTTGGGAGAAGAAAAATTGCGAAGAGTTTCTTGATGACATTATCAAATGCCTGAAATGTAAGGATGGAAAGCTGGAAACCACTTCTTACTTTTTGGGCACGATGCTTTTCATCGGCAACTTCGATGAGAAAAGCGATAAGGAAATACAAGTAGTGGATGGGCAACAACGCATCACCACGATAACGATATTATTCTCTGCCATCTCTGATATATTCAGAGAGAAAGGTGAGGATAATTTGAGTAAGCTGATTTTCAGTTATATCATGACAAGTGATGATGATGGAAATGAAGTCCGCATTATCAAGAGCGAGAGTAGTTATCCTTATTTCTCCTATTATATACAGGATAGAGAGAAGATGGTTAAGCAAGAGCCATCCTCAGAAGAGGAATTGTGTATTCAAACTACCTATCGCTTATTCCGTTCTCGGTTGGAAGAAAAGAATTTGAAGGATTTTATGTCTGAAAAATGTGATGGCTTTCTGAATGACATAAGTTTGATTGATATACTCAAAGCTATCCGAGACCAAATATTGAACTGTATCTTCATATCCATTTCTACCGATGATACTAATCAGGCTTATCGTATTTTTGAGATACTGAATGCTAAGGGTAAGAAACTTGCTGCAATAGACTTAATCAAGAATCGCTTGTTTGAGAAACTTCGAAAGACGGAACCTGCAGATTATGCCAAATGTAAATGGGATGAACTGAAAAGCATCATCAATGAATGTGATTTAGCTTCTGTAGGGATCGGAACATATTATCGCCATTTTTGGAATTCATGCTATAAGCAAACTGGAGCAAGTCTGCTATACGATCGTTTCTCGTCAATCATTAAAACTAGTGATTATGAGTCTTTTTTAGATTCATTAGTTCAGAATGCCAAGTATTATGTTCAGATAATCAAACCTACCAGGGATGATTACCAAAATAGAAAGGAATATTTTTGGTTAGTGCAGAGTTTTAATGTGCTGTCAAATTACTTCGGTATAGCTCAAGTTCGAGTAGTTTTGATGGCATTGCTATGGGTAAAAGATAATAACTTGATATCTACCAAAGATTTTAAACAAGTGATACAGTTTTTGGAGAATTTTCATTTTGCATATACAGCAGTGATGTCAGGAAAGGCAAACAGGTTGGATGGTATTTATTCAAAGTTTTCCATAGCAATTAGAAAAAGTTCAAGTAAGAATCAAACTAAGGAGATAATTCAGTCGAAGTTGTATGCTTGTTTGATTCCATTAATTCCAACGGAAGAACAGTTTACAGAGCAATTTATCACTCTTTGTTTTACCAAGAAAGCTACGGCAGCTAATATGAAATGTAAGTATGCGCTTCAAAAGCTCAATTGTTATTATCAGAAGAAAGAGATTTTTGAGGATGATTCTTCCATAGAGCATATTCTTCCTGAGTGTAATGAAGGAAATGTAACTAACATTGGCAATTTGATTATGTTGGAGGGAAACTTGAATACTGAAGCGGATAGGATAGATTACGCAGAGAAACTGAAAGTCTATGAAAAGTCCAACTATAAATGGGTGCATGAGTTTACTAATAAGCATTCTGTTTGGGAAGAAAAAATGATAGGGGATAGGGCAAAGAGCATGGCTGCACTTTTCTATAATAAAATTTTAGGATTTTAAATTTATGCTTATGTTATCACAAGAATCAAAAGAGAAAATGAGACTATGGCTTGATTTATGGCCAGACTCATGTCATCCAGAGGATGAGAAAAGAAAGTCAGATTTCATTAAGAGCTTGAAGGCTAATGATGAAACTGTGGATTTCGATGACTTATACAATTGTTATCGAGAACTTAAACCAGAGATTATTGAAGAAGTGGCAGAGGAAAGATGCAGAGAATGGGCTGAGGAGATAGAGCATAGTTTGAAATTGACCTAATTTGAAGGATTAGTTTAAATGCCTCTACTCATTTATCCAGGGATAATTTTGCAGATAGATTCCAACCTGATTATGATGCCTTGGTTAAGCAGAGAGATTTGGTTAAAGAAGAAGCAAAATCGAAAGTTTCAATAGGTATATCACCTTACAGCATTACATCAAGGCGGTCCCATCCCGCATAACATGGCGAAGACCTTTGATGGTCCGCCAACCTTAGAGCGAAGCGGTTCCGAGCACCGAGTAGGGCGGTTTCCTTCTTCTCGCCTGAGGAGAGAAGACCGAAATGAGAGGTGGAGCCTTCCTTAAGGGTAAGGAAGGACGGGTAGGTTTTCGGAAAAAAGTCTTTCCTTGCAGGAGAGACGGAGAGGTAGAAAAAAGCCTTCTTTAAATCTTTAGATGGTGCTATAAAGCGTTGTAAAGGAGATATGCATGCAAAGCCATTTTGACAATCATGTGATGTAATCAGAATGAATACAACGAACAAAGGGGAACGACCAAAGACTGGTTGTTCCCCTTTGTTCGTTTAGAGGCAATTGTATCAGGCGTATCTGTCATCTCTGATTTCCCATCAATTATCGGCTTGCGGTATTCCTGCAAGGTGCAGCGACTGAGCTTTAAGTGCTCGGAGAGTTCCTGATGGACAGACAAAGCCACCGCAAATGACATATATAATAAAGTAGATGATGCCAACACCAAAATAGTGGCAGCCCTATAAGCCACAAAAAAGAATAAAAAGAGGGATTTTGTAAAATGAACCAAAATGAACCATTTTTCCTGAATCTTTACATGAGAGATACAGAAAAACCGAAAACTTTCGTTCAATCAACGACTTAGGAAATTATGTACGAAAAGAATAGTAAAATAATGTTGATTTTCGTAGAATGATATTAATTTTTTAACACGCATAATTTGCTAGTTTCCAACAATTTTCGTATTTTTGCAAGGAGATTCTGTGTCTCTTATATCGAGATTCAGTTGAACGCCATCAAAAAACGAACTTGATTCGTATGATGAAAGAGACAAATATACAATCACAGGTTACGTCCACTATTGCAGGGGACGACGGCGAAGCTATGGCAAAAAGTGAAGGATATGTAGCAGAAAATGGTTTTGTAGCAACAGATCCGACGCACTTTGGAAAGACGTATCATGATGAACTCCTTTAGCTAGCAATGCCAGCCAAAAGGAGTTATAAGAGTTAATCAAGGCGGTGACGAGCAGCCCAGCTTCCAGCATCCAGACACGGACACTCCTTTGGAGTAGTCCCAGGTAAGTCCCGATGGCCCACAATCTTCGCTTTCGGAAAGAGAATCTTCAGATTCCTGAAAAGGTCAATGAGTCTCGTTTCCTGCTCAGTGGTCATGGTGTTGCAAGGCTTGCCTTGCTCATCTAGCCCTCCCTCATAGCAGATGCCGATAGAACATCTATTATAAGGTCTGGCATGAGCCCCCACCTCCAGCAGCTTACGGTGCTGCGTCATCGTACCATCCTTACGGATGTAGAAGTGGTAGCCGATGTCATAAAACCCACGAGCCTTATGGTCGCGGCGCAGCTGTTCCACACTATAGTCCTGATTGCATCGGCTAGCCGAGCAATGCAGTACCAGAAATCTCACAGAGTCGGCAGACATCATGTTCTTGCCGTTCTCTACTTTGGCGAGGAGCATGCGCTCAGAGCGTACCTTCCCCCCGCCAATGTTCATTGGAAATGTATTTTTCGTCATAGGAATAATTCAACATTTAACATTCAACACTTAACATTGCTATAAGGCATTTGCGCACGAGCTTACTCCCAGTGCCGTGAGAGCAGCAATCAGCGCCTGTACGATGGCATTCACGATTTGAGTCCAGGAAATCTTATTTGGATTTGATTCAGAGTTAGAACGAAACATTTTCATAATCAATAAAATTTAAATGAAACAATAAGTTATCAGAGTTTAGCAGTGCCTCCCTTTCAGAGAGGTAAGGCACTACCAGAGTTGGAGACTATTCCAATCCGTCACCATTGTCGGAACCAGTTCCGACAGCCTCGGTGCCGGAACCGCCGCCAGTGGTCTCACCACCAGTAGTCTCACCGCCAGTGTTCTTTCCGTCAGTGGTCTCGCCGCCAGTGGTCTTATCCTTCTTCTCTTCACCGTACTTGACGAGTTCGATGGAATCAGGAATCAGGTTGTAGAGACGAGTACCATTCTGCAACTTGGTGAAAGAAGGACGGAAGGCAGGAACGAGACTCTTGACGAGTTTAGCGTTCGCCTTACTCTCATCTTCTGCGGCTTTACCGGTAATGAAGCGGATGAAGAGCTTGCCGAATCCAAGCAACTCGATGTCGTAACCCTTCTTCAGGTTCTCCTTCACATAGTAAGCATAGCGGTCGAGTACCGCCTTTACGTCTGCAGGAGTAGCTGTAGACTCCACTGCGATTTGGTTAGCAACCTCCTCGGTGGTCAAGGTTCCGTAACTGTAAGGTCTAACAGAAAAGAGTGTCTGACCCTTCTTCTCACCCATGTTAATGGTCTTCTTTGCAACTTTGTAGCTTTTACTCATAATTAAAACATTTAAAAGATTAATACTAAAGTTCAGTCATCGTCAGTCCAAAGAGATTAGCAATCCCGTTTGTTCTGATTGACGTTGCGAAGATACAACATTGGCGAGGCGAAAACAAATGCCTTCACTGACGTTCACCATCTGTTTACTGCTCATTCACGATACGTTCACTTTTAATAAAAATCATAGCAATGGAAGATAATAATAAGGCAAATATCGTCTTTAATATCTCTGGCGGTAACAACCAGATTCTGCCCAATGCTATCAAGGCTGAGCAAAACTTTTATGGCGACAAGTACATAGAGGAGATGATGAAGGCGAAGACCACAAGTCAAGAGCCTGTTCTCTCACCCGAAACAACCCGTCTCTCCTTATATATTAATAATGTGGAAGCATTAGCAGAATATGTAGCCAAGCTCTCTGCATGCACCAATGCCAAGGAATTGGCTCAGGTGGTGATGGATATGGTGAATGATACAGATGTAAAGGTTGACCAAGATATTATGGTGAAGCAGGAGTTCATCGAAGTCTTACAGCCCTTGGCTCCTCAGGTTACTACAGGCATCAGTAATATCCGCAAGTATATCAATGAAGCCTGGTATAAGTGGAAATGATCACCAATGAAGTAGCGTGAGGAAAAATACTGACAAAAGGCACTTTTACGCACTCCATAATTTCAGAATTTTCAATGAATCCAAATTCGTTTTGTAGAATTGAAATTATGTTGAGTCTTGGTAAGTTACTGATAATCAGCAGTGTATAAAAATTGAAAAATATACTTGGTCTCTTGAAAATCTATAGTTGTACGACTATGACCCCTATAGTTGTACGACTATAACTCCAGAGTTGTACAACTATAGCATGTATAGTTGTACAACTGTAGCTTTACAGTCGTACAACTATAGGATTTTCAACTCGCAAAACGTGCGGATTATGGTTAATTGCTGCTGAAAATTGGCTTTTATTGATTCTAGATGGTTAATTTAGTATGGAGGATAAAAATTTGTACATGATACAGAAGGCACAGGAGTTCATGAATGAGAATCACTTTGCCGACGTCTCCCGAGTGCAATGTCTGCTACGCAAGATGATGTCCAAGGAGTATCATGGCCTCATCGATCAAATCAAGGAGTGCCAGGATCCCCATGCTATCTTCAATATTCATGGCGGAAACAATCTCATTGCGCCCACTGCCAGCCAGGCTGAGCAAAAATTGGTGGAGAAACCTGCTGACGAGATAAAAAAAAATAAGGAATAATCAAGAAAGAAGACCGAGATGCTGAACGATTTCGATTCACCATTCGTTATCACCGTAGATCTCCACAAGTAATTGGGCGGAGTTGAAAAAACTCCCCCAAAATTTGGTAGTTTCACAGAAAACCCTTATTTTTGCACCTAAAAAAGGAGATACAATAATGAAGACAATAGATCAGATTTTGAAAATAAAGGCAGTAGTGCTTTATATACTGAAAGCATTCCCAGAAGGAGTTGATTATATTCATCTCTTTAAGGTTATGTATTTTGCGCAGCAAGATCAGTTAAAGGAATATGGATTGCCAATCATTTACGATACCTTTGTTGCAAGAAAGCATGGTCCTGTACCTGCTTTAACCTATAAGGTGTTGCGTGGTATTGAAGGCAAGGCAGACCTTTCTTCGCCAGAATTAAAGGATTTTGCAGATTCATTGAATATAGCTATCTCTCAGGATGGTCATCAACTTGTTCTTGCTTCCAAGAATGCGGAATGCGATATGGATGAACTGTCTGTAGCTGATGTGAAGATGTTGGATAAATGGATTGAAAAGTGCAAGGATGTAGAATCCTTTGACCTATCCGATAAGTCCCATGAAGACAGAGCTTGGAAACGTGCAAAACGCCAGGCTGACAAGACAGGTGAGGACTCCAAGATAACCATGTATGATATGGCAGCTGCGGCAGGAGCAAGCAAAGACATGCTATGCGTAATTCGTGACCGCCAATCAGTTCAAAAAGCATTATCATGGATTTAAGGGAGTTGCAGAAATCCTATCTTGATAATCTTCGTAAGGTTACCGAAGATAAATTAGAAATAGGTTCATTGGTACGAACAGTCATTTCAATAGAAGAAGGCTTGGTCTTCAAGGATGGAAGAAAGCAGAAACCAAAGAAGTTAGTAATTATCGGAGTAGATAAAGTGAAAAAAGTATGTTATGGTTCAGTATTGGTTAATACAAAAATGAGTCCTAAGGCAGCTTATTCCGATTCTTTTCTTTCAGCCCAATATCTTCTTCATCAAACAGATTATCCTGAATTCTTGAAGTATGATAGTTTTGTTGATTGTGGCATGCTCTTTTCTATCCCATTAAAGAAATTGATGGAAGGAGAGTATTTTGGAACTTTGACCTCCCAAGATCTCCAAGGAATCTTTGAGGTACTTAAAACAACTGAAACTCTTACTAATAAGGAAAAGAAGAGATTTGGAATCATTTGAAGAAGTTAGTTCCATTTTGGAACATACTGCCTCTGATGGGCACCTCCCCTGAGGTAATCCTCTCAAAAGTAGTATAAAAACAATATTCCTCATTCGAGAGGCGACAAGCGCAGAGCGATACTGCGGTGGGGAACAAATATAACATTTTTGGATAAAGCCTTGAAGCCTCAAGGCCTTATGGATAGGATGCTTACATAGGTAGTGTTCTATAATTTATATACTTATGGATAATAAAGAAGAAATCTTAAGAGAGGAACTTAAAGAAGTCCTTTCTTTGCCAAAGATAGATTATGTTAGAGTTTTGAAGCTATCTACTCAATTAGCAGAGTTTGACCAAAGTCATATTCGCTTTTCTGTAGATGCGGGACTTATAGATAAGTTGGGCAATGAATTGGTTGCTCGTCAAGAAACAGCCGTATCCGAATTGGTGAAGAATGGTTATGATGCAGATGCTACAGATGTAAAATTAACATTTGAGAATACAGAAAAAATAGGTGGAACCTTAATTATAGAAGATAATGGCTCAGGTATGTCTGCAGAACAGCTACGAGATGGCTTTATGCGTATTTCTTCTACAGAAAAAATACAGAATCCTGTTTCTGTAAAGTATCATAGAAGAAGAGCTGGAAAAAAAGGGATAGGTCGTTTTTCTGTGCAAAGATTAGGACATAACCTTACGATAAGAACTTATGTTGCCAATTCTCAAAATGGTTATCAATTGGATATAGATTGGGATGCTTATTCTAGTAATGTGGATTTAGGGTTTGTCTCAAATAAAATAAAGCAAATTCCTGCAAGAGGCTTTTCGGGCACAGTTTTAGTCATAAAGAATTTGAGGGATAGATGGTCTGAGGCTGCTATATCACGAATCTATCAATATATCAGTGATATTATGTTACCCCAAAAGCATCACTATGATGAAGAAGGTTTAGACCCAGGAATGAATGTTTATTTCTATCAGAATAATGATAGTGTACGTAAGGAAATCTTGGATCAAAAACTAGATATTTTTCAGCACGCTCTAGCCCTTATAGAAGGAAAGGTAGATTCCAACTATAATGGAACTTTTGCAATACATAGTAATAAACTGAAATTTGATTATAGTTCAGAGATAGGTTTGGATGTAGATATGCCGAATATGCCTTTTAAGAACATTCGCAATGTCAAATATAGGGTTTATTATTTTATCTATGATTCAAAATTGATTCCACGAGGGCAAATGTCTATAATAAAAAAATATTCTCTTAAAAACAGTGGAATAAAATTATATAGAAATGGTTTCCGTGTATTGCCTTATGGAGAATGGGGAGATGATTGGTTGTCATTGGATAAATCTACACGTAGACGCTCTATTCTGCCAACTCATACAAATCAAAATTTCTTTGGGTATGTAGAAATTAGTGATGAAAGTGGCGATTTTGAGGAAACTTCTAGCAGAGAAGGGCTTTTGAATAATGAAGCTTTTGTTGAACTGCAGAATTTTATCTATAGATCATTGGTGTCTGCTGTGATAAAGATAGCAGAGCAGAGAAATCTTAAAATTGTATCAGGACAAAAGCAACAAGATGATGGACAATGGGAAGAAATAAATGTCCGAGTTAAAAATATAGCCTTTACAATTTCAGAACTAGACAAGGATTTTGAGTCTGGGCAAGAAACGATAGAAGCAAAAACTAAGCGCAGGAAGAAAATAAAAAAATTAAAGGAGGAATTTGATGAAGTAAAAAAATTACAGAAAATAGCGCAGGCAAAATCTTTGCGTGAAAAGTCAATGCTCCGAATTTTAGGAAGCGTAGGCTTGACGGTGGGGCAGTTCGTACATGAAATCAAAAATCATTTTACCAATATTGAAAGTGATTTGAGTAGTTTGATGGAGGCACAACTCGATAACGAAGCAAAGAATAGAATTTCTTTATTAAACAAAAATTTTACTTCATTGAAAACTTATATTTCTTACTTCGATCATGTTATTTCGGCAAATGTTGTCCGTACATTGCGTCCTTTGGAGATGCGCGAGGTCGTAAAACCTTTTTTAGACTCAATTAAAGCTGATATGGAACGACAAGGCTATCAAACTCCAAAGATGATTTTTAATGGTTATAACTTGTATACTAAGCCAATGCACCCTTCTGAATGGTCTTCAATTTTATTTAATTTCTATACGAATTCTAAGAAAGCAATAAAGAGGGCAAAGACAAAAGGAGCGATATGTATAGAATGTGGTGAGTCAGCTGATAATATGATATATTTAGAATTCTCTGACAATGGAGACGGTATTCCAAAAGAAATTGAAAATAGAATTTTTGAAGAGTTTTATACAACAACGGCTAGTGATACATTAGATAAACTAGACTTTAGTTCTGAAGTTACAGGCACAGGGTTGGGGCTCTCAATTGTTAGAGATATTGTTTCTAGCTATAAAGGAAGAGTTTTTGTTGTATCAGCCAAAAACAACTACTCAACTTGTATAAGAGTAGAAATACCAAAGGCTAGTGCAAAAGATTTAGAAAACATTTATTGTTAGACATAGAAAAAATAAAGGAAATGAAGATTTTATATATAGATGATCAAGGTACAGACTCTTTGAAGTTAGATTTAGAGAAATATGGTTTTGATGTTGACACGTCAGATGCTAGCGAATTTAATTCAACGTTGGCAAAAATAAATGAAGATTTTGATGCTTATGTGATGGATTTTGAATTGTCAGCTTGTGGTACAGGAATGGTAGATGCGCCAACTTATGCATCGACAATCCGAACGTTTGGACAAAATCATAAGGACTCTCCTATTGTGTTGATATCTTCCGACCAAAAGATTCATCAATTCAAACAAGATTTTTCAAGTCTAGACTTATTTGATAAAATAATAACAAAAGAAGAGTTTACCCAAAAACTAAGCAAGTATTCTAAACAAATAGTGGCTTTGGTGAATGCTTATAAGACAATAAAGAATACCGATTTTGATATTTGTAAAATGTTGGATATGGATGCAGGTGAAACAATAGATTTCCGTTTGCAAAATTTAATATCATCTTTTAAAAAAAATCAAGATGTGTACGGCTGTTCTAGAATTGTATTGGAAACAGTTGTGCGTTCAGTTGGAATGTTGGTAGGGAAAGACCTTGTTGCTGCACGCTTTGGAATAGATAAGACTTGTGATGATTTCGGTTCGTTTCTTGAGTATATTGCAAAATATAAATATGAAGGTATTTTTTCTTCTGCTTACGAAAGATGGTGGTGGAATGGTGTGATGGCGTTTTGGAATGATATTTCAGAAAAACAGTCACTGCGGCGCCTTGATGCTACTGAACGAGTTGCCATCTTGAATTCTAAGCTGGGGCTGAAACTAGTGCCAGCAACTCCTATAAAAAATAATTTTAGTTCATATTTTTGGACCTATTGTAAGGGCTCCTTGCTGCCATTGGATCCTAGTGAAGGATATGTCTTCATGCAAAAAGAATTGAAGCCATGGCAAGAAGAGGAATACATTTCTCTAGATTATGCATTAGAAGTCCCATCTGCTCGAAAATATTTGACACCTACTGCAAGAAAAGAAATTTTGGCTTATGGCAAAAAATAGAAGAATATCCAATTCTTTATTGACGCAAGATTTGATGAGCTTGATAAAGCTATTGGATAAATATCATTTTACAGATGATATTATGTCAAAGTATCCTCTAGAGAATTTACTCAACATAAGACAAACAGGCAAATTGACAGATAATGTTCAAATTGATGATATTGCCTTTAAGTTAAAAACAGATTCCTGGAATACTTCACCTTATGTGAATGATGCTGTCTTGACAGCAAGTTTATCATATAAGTATATAGAGAATTTGGAGAATATAGAAAAAGATGGATTATTCTCTCATTATCAGTTGGAATTCTTGCTAAGAGGTGAAGGAAATGATAATAAGAATCATATGTTTTCATGGCATTTAGATAGAGAGGAATGTATAGAGGGGACTTTTCATCATCCATTATACCATTTCCATAGTGGTGGACATAAAATAAAAGACTGCGACAAAGGAGATTTGATTATAATCGGTTCTCCACGGTTGGCTCATCCTCCAATGGATGTTTTTTTGATGATACATTTTATAATAGAAAACTTCTTTAATAAAAAGACATATAGTGAACAAGTTTCCATATTAGAAAATGAAGAATATCAAATGATAATAGAGCATGCGCAGAAAAGAGTGCTAGATCCTTATTATAGTGCGATTGTCAATAACCAAAGTTCTGTCGGATTATACTCGGCTCACAACTTATGTCCCTTATATTATTGAGTAGATATGAATATCATAGTTCGAAATTTTTTAAAGAGATATTCTTGTGAAGAACGAGCTATAAATAGGCTGTTAGTTTCTGCTTACTTGAAAAGGAATGGAATTACGGTAGAAAAAAACATCTTAATTTTAAACTATCTTATTTATAATACAGATAGTGATTATCCTATTTTACTGCAATTTTTGTCGATATTAAACCAACTAGATGAGAGCTTTGGCATTGAATATTTGATAGATTGCTTTGAGTTTGTAGTTTCACCTTCGACTAAAGAAGTAAATGGTGCTGTTTATACTCCATTGTATATACGAGAATACATAATCGAAACTGTATTGGCAGACAAGTCCAACAAGAGTCTTGCAAATTTATCTTATGCAGATATTTCCTGTGGATGTGGAGGATTTTTTATAACACTAACTGATTACATTCGGGAAAGAGTAAAAATCTCATGTGAAAAGTTATTTAAGTGTTTCTATGGCTTTGATATAGAACCTTATAGTATTGAACGTACTAAAATATTGTTGGCATTGTATGCTTTGGGGGTTGGTGAGGATATCGAACGGTTAGCCCCCCATCTTTTTGTGGGAGATAGTTTGACAAAGTATTGGGAGAATTTGCCTGAATTTCAGAAAAAGCATGGTTTTGATGTGATAGTTGGTAATCCTCCTTATGTCAGTTCTTCAAAATTGTCAAATGATACTCGTGATAAGTTACGACGTTGGACAGTATCCGATAACGGAAAGGCAGATCTTTACATACCTTTTTTTCAGATAGCGACAGAGAGCTTGGCACCTGCCGGAACTTTAGGAATTATTACAGTTAATAATTTTGTACGAAGTGTAAATGGACGAGGAGTAAGGAGGTATTTCTCTCTTAAGCAGTTGACATTAAAAATCATAGATTTCGGTTCCAAACAAGTCTTTAAAGGTCGCTCTACTTATACATGTATTTGTATAATAAAAAATAAAAACGGTAAACTTGCGTATCATAAGTGCCTACCTTCTGAATTAAAAAATATAAAGGATTTTAATGAGTTTGACTATGCGGAATTTGATTGGAAGAAAGGTTGGCTTTTAGCTAATGACAACACTGTACTTGCTAATATACAGCATATTCAACGGACAGGAGTTCCTTTAGAAAGCCTAGTCGATATAAAAAATGGATTTGCCACATTGCGAAATGATGTATTTGTATTGACTCCTACAGCAGAAGATGATTCTTATTATTATGTAGAAAAGAATGGCAAATATTATTCAGTAGAAAAGACGATTTGCCGAAAGGCAATTAAGCCTAATGCCATTAGTGACGAAATAAATATCGAAAAGTATATATATCCATTAATTTTTCCTTATCAAAAAAGGGGAAACTTGATTAAGGTTATTGCTGAAAAAAAACTGAAGAAATTGTATCCGAAAACATATGATTATTTAAGTGATTTTAAAGAAGTTCTCATTAATAGAGATAAGGGGAATAGGCAATATGCAGCATGGTATGCTTATGGCAGAACACAAGCTTTAAGACTTGAGGGATACAAGTTGTTCTTCCCTTATATGGCATCGCATCCTGTATTTATTTTGTCAGAAGATGAACAGTTGCTTTTCTATAATGGGTATGCTTTAGTATCAAAAGACTTGAAACTTCTTCGGTTGCTAAAAAAAATATTGTCTTCTTCTGTTTTTTGGTATTATGTACAGCATCATAGCAAACCTTATGGTAGTGATTATATGGCCTTATCTAAAAACTATATTCGTGATTTTGGTATTCCAAAATTGACAAGATTGCAAACGAATAAGTTGTTGAATATGGAGGCACCACAAGAGATAGACAGATATTTAGAGAAACTATATAAAATAAAAATATAATCACATTGTAATAATATGTCTATGAAATTTGGAAATTTAGGATTGAGCATACTGGCGATTATCCTTAGCATCCTTGCCATCTGTTTCTCCTTACCACGAATAGAGGTGTCCTTTGACTATCTTGGATTAATCACAGGCATACTTGGTGTGTTGGTAACAGTTCTTATAGGTTGGAACATCTATGCACTTATTGATTTTCGACAAGAGAAGCAACGACTTGTACAATACTTTGATGAACAAAAGAGTAACATTCATTTATTAGGCTCTGATTTACGTTCCACCTTTATAAACCAATTGAGTAATAATTCTTTGTTGGAGAAGAATGTTGCCGATATTTATTCACAAATGATGGGACTCAATAAGTCATTACCATTATCGTTCTACTATTTGTTTCATACCATTAGTGCAATTAGGAAAGCTTCACAAGCCGAAAACTATGCTGCTTGTAATTTGTGGTTAAAAGAAATACGCCAAGTTTTGGTTTATCCGGAACAAGTTAGTATTCCTGTGACTAGTAAAAAGCAGTTATTATCTGACTTAATGCAAATAAAATCAACAGAACAGATTGTTGGTTTGAATGAAGTGATAGAACTAATTATGCATATTAATGAGATACCAGATCCGATATCTTAGAGTTTTATAAAGAATGCGCCAACTGACAAATAATCGCAACTCTGTTTCGTAGATTATTATCGCCAGCCCCTTGTGGGGCAGGCTCTGCTGACGATACCAGAACTCTGGAGGAGACTATAGCGTAGCCAGCTACATCCTCTCGTCCCTGAGGGTTTCTGTCCCCCAGAACTGGGGGAACCGAAGGGGGCGTAAAAACTATTGAAGAGAGGCTTGGTGAGAAAGGTGGAGCCTTCCTTAACGGTAAGGAAGGACGGGTAGGTTTTCGAAAATTTTATCATGTCCCTAATCCCATGTAATTATAACTCGAACAAAAAGGTGAATGTCAAGGCTGCCTAATTGGCAGCTTTGGCAATACCAATTAATAATATGCTTTTTTTGAAAAATGTTGGATGTGCTAACTGCTGAAAATCAGTAGTTACGTTCTAACGGTGATTTACGAAATATAGATGGTTACGGAAATTTATTAATCTTTATAAAAAAAGAGGAATTTATGCTTCTCGTTTCAAATATTTTTTGTACCTTTGCTGATAGTTGTCGTATTCCTTGATAAGGATATGCGATGATGATAAAATATTAAATTGGGTGAAAGCAGGCTGCTGGGCAATATTCAGAGGTCTCGCATCTTGATATCTGCCCCAAAATAGATGAATCTTGGAATGATGGAGATGACAAAAGAAGATATATTAAAGGATTTATTGATGACTCCTAGTCCTTCTGGTTGCGAGCAGGCTATCATCAAAAAGATGGCTATGTTCCTAAAAGATTATATAGATGAGTTATCGATTGACAACTATGGCAATCTCATTGCATTGAAGTATGGGAATCAGCGCAACAAAAAACTGATGCTGGCAGCCCATGCTGATGAAGTGGGGATGATGGTCACCTATATAGATAGCAATGGTTTCCTTTCTTTTCAGGAAATAGGGGGCATTGATACGAATCTCCTGCCTGGACAAAGGGTGGAAATTCATAACCGGAATGGAATAGTTACTGGTATCATAGGTAAAAAGCCGATTCATCTTCAGGATAGAGATGCTAAGGCGAAAGACTATGATGCAGAAGACTTATGGATAGATATAGCTGCAAACGATAAGGAGGATGCTGAGAGGATGGTTGAAATAGGCGATTATATTACCTATCAGACACAGCCTTTGAGCTTAAAGCATGAGGTATGGACTTCTAAGGCTCTAGATGATAAAGTGGGTCTGCTTACCCTGATAGAAGTTGCTAAGGCGCTCAGCGGCAAGCTGCCTGCTATGGATGTATATTTTGTAGTCTCTGTACAAGAAGAGCTGGGTGCACGCGGCATAAGAACGGCAACCCTTGGAATTAATCCAGAACAGGGCATTGCAATTGATGTTACCCATGCAACGGATTATCCCACTTGCTCTCCGCAGAAAAGTGGAGAAATAAAACTGGGTAATGGCATTGTGATAGCAAAGGGACCTAATATTGATCAGTTGATGGGGAGGAAACTCATTGATTTGGCTCATCAGCACAATATCAAATACCAGATAGAGCCTTTTGCCCGCCCAATAGGTACTGATGCCAACTTCATGCAAATCTCAGGCACAGGTGTTAAGACTGCTTTCATGGGTATCCCATGCAGATATATGCATTCGCCAAATGAAATCGTATCTTTAGTAGACATTAATGAAGGAGTAAGGTTGCTTACTCATTTCTGCGAAGTTGAATTAGATAATTAATAATAATTGTTTAATAATTAAAGCTTTAAAAATGAAAACAAAGAAAATTTTATTTTCATGGGAAGAGAAGACTTCTTTTGACACAGAGCGTGTAGGAGCCATGTATTGCTTCAAGCGTTGTGATGTTAATCAGAACTAATCTGTAAAATCCCGAAGGGAAACTCTGGTGGCATGCGCCAGAGTTTCCCTTATCATTTGATATTTTATGAAAAGAAAAAGTGGAAGCTATCAGGTTGATGACATCCTCTGTTTTCCAGAAAACATCTCGCTTATTCCCTTTGAGCATAAAACGTTGGTGTTGTCTGCAGATACAGGAAACTGGATAGTTTTGCATAATGATAGCCAACTGAAATATTTGAATCAGTTAATTTCTGGAGTCACAATCGGGGGTGTATATGAAAAAGCTCAGCAAGAAGATGCTTTGCCTGACCTCATGAAAGTGCTCTCATCAGTATATGCCAGAAGTTTTGCACAGGTGGGGCATTCTCCATTAGCAACAGTAGTCAATGCATCCAAATACTTGAATGTTTATCTTACCAATGCCTGCAATTTGCATTGTGTTCATTGTTTCATGAATGCAGGAATTAAGTTGGAGCATGAATTAAGTGTAGAAAAGTGGAAGGAGGTTTTGAGAGACTTTTCTCAGGCAGACGGTGAATTTGTTACTTTTACAGGAGGTGAACCCACAATGTATGACGGATTCGAGGAGATTGTTACTTTTGCTCATCAGCTTGGGCTGAATGTTACGGTCCTTTCCAATGGGTTGCTATGGACAGAAGAGAAAATCCTCAGGCTGAAGACTTGTATTGATGAAATTCAGTTCAGCATAGATGGTGTTACCGAACAGGATAATGCTAAGGTGCGTGGCAAGAATCATTTTCAAAAGGTAGTAGATACAGTATGCCGATTTGCCATGGCGGATGTTAGAACCTCGGTTGCAACAACATTCACTTGGGAAAATCTGAGTACTGCTGATGCGTATAAGCATTTTGTAGATAGCATTAGGCAAAGGGTAGGAGATAAAGTCTTCTTCAAACTGACCAAGAAAATTCTCCCTGGCAGAGGCAAGACCTTTTCTGACGAAGAGAACAGACGCTACTATGAACAGATAGATGCCATTGAAAGGTATGTGGATCCTACAGCTGGCTATGCTAACTTCATTGAGGGGCACGAACCGAATGTCATGATACGGAATTGTGGGTTCGGAGGCCTATCTATCTCATCCAATGGTAATGTATATTTCTGCAATCGTATTCATGAGGTGGACTGTTTTGGTAATGTAAATCGCGATAGCTTGCAAGATGTTCTGACCAAAGGGAGACAGGTTTTGAATGATACTGCTGTTGAAAATGTAGAGCCTTGCAAGGGCTGTATCTTGCGCTATATTTGTGGCGGAGATTGTCGTATTGACCATTTCAATTTCAAAGGTCATATCAAAGGTTGGAACCGGAAATTTGTTCAGACACGTTGCACGGATGAGTTTAAGAAACGATTAATCAAGAAAATGGTAGATAGTTTTACCTTTTATTATAATGTATAATGAACCAATATCGCTTTGTTTGTATCTACGAGACTTATAAGTCACCAGCCCATATAGAATTGAGAATTGAGGTCTGTTTGGGAAGCAATACGAAATCTATGTCTCCTTTCATAAGGAAAGTGGATATAGAAGAGTTGTTTCATGCCTGCGTGCCTGAGTCTCAATGTCTGCTCCCCCTGCTCAACCAGATGGGTTTGATAAAGCAGCCTTTCCGAATATCCGGAAAGGTATTGTCGGATAAAAAGGTGCAGACTCTTTTAATCGAGAATCCCTGGAGTGGTGTTCAGGTGAATGGTAAGGGAAGCATTAGAAAATCTTCCCCACTTCTTCCTGTTCCCTGTATACAAAAACTCTCAAAAGGACAGCTTTTAAATGGTGAGTTGTATATTACAAATATAGCAAATTGGAACAGAAATGTCAAGGTTCGTCTTACTTATCAGGAAGCCTTGACTTCATTCTTCCCGAAATACAATGAATGTCCCTACCTGACATCTTTTGGTCATTTCCTCCTTCGTGATTCTGAAGCAGAAAAGAAGCTCTTGGCAGATTTGGAAACTAGCTTGAATTTGGAATTAGGCGAGTTAACATTTCGGGAATATGATGTTGATGCATTGGCTCGATTGGCAGATAAGGGCTGGAAGATTTGGGTGGCTAAGCCCAAAGGACCTATAACTCAAGTTTATCTTAAACATCATCCTTCAGGTATCAATTGGTTTACGAGCGATTCTGCCTCATCCTCTTCAGATGAGGCAGTGATAGGGCAGATGCTGAATAACTATCTGAATGGCAGAAACTATGTTGATAGTAAAGGTAAACTCAGCTTTTTTCGGGCAAAGGATATTACAAAGTTGGAAACAAAACAACTGTCTGATAGTTTGCCTGCTTTTGATTGGGAGCACCTCTATGGTGCCCAGCGCACATTAACAGATTCAGAGAAATCCATTCTCCTTTCCTCCATTGCGTGTGGCGTAAGGGCAAAATTGCGTACCTATCAACAGAAAGGTGTATTCTGGCTGGCTGAAATGCGCATGAATCATCATGGTTGTCTGTTGGCAGATGAGATGGGATTGGGAAAGACACTTCAAGTCTTGTCTCATTTATACAGTTTAGACCATCAGGAAGGCAAGCCTCATTTGGTTATTGCTCCAACGTCGTTGGTCTATAATTGGCAAAATGAAATAGCTAAGTTTATACCCTCATGGAACGATCATGTAGCTATCCAGCTTCATCAACCTGATGCTCATAAACGGTTATTGATAGTTTCTTATGATATCCTGCGTTTAAATATTGATGCTTATAAGCGATTGGAATATGATACCATCGTCATAGATGAGGCGCAAATTATTAAAAATCGGGACACCAAGAAATATAAAGCAATAAAAAACTTAAGGGCGCAGCATCACATCATCCTCACAGGAACACCTATAGAGAATAGTATAGATGATATCTGGTCTCATTTCATGCTACTGATGCCTGAGATGCAGTATCTTTATGCTATGCTGAGCAAACAATGTCAATCTAAGGGTGATGAAGCTTTTCTGGAGATGTCTCGCAAGTTCCTGAAACCTTTTATTCTAAGGCGAAGCAAGCGGGAGGTTCTGCAAGATTTGCCAGAATTGATAGAAAAGACAATCTATATAGAAATGACAAAAGCAGAACGTCATTTTTATGACAACGTTCATAAGATGGTGCTTAAGGCCTTGACCAGTGGGGTAAGTGGCAGGATTGAAAGTATAGCTTTGGAAGGTTTGCTGAGGTTGCGCCAAGTGTGTGTGACTCCCAAGTTGCTTCCTGATACTATATATAAAGGTATAAGCTCATTGATTTCATCAAAACTTCAGACGGCTCTTGATTACATTGAAATGTTAAGTCATAATCATGGGAAAGTCTTGGTATTTTCTCAATTTGTGGGAGCATTAGAGGAAATGGAGCGTGTTCTGGGGGAAAGAAAGATACGTTATGAAAAAATATATGGGGACACGCGAGATAGAGTATCTCCAATCGAGCGATTTCAGAAAGATAAAGATATTAAGGTGTTTCTTATTAGCATAAAAGCGGGTGGAGTTGGCTTGAATTTGACGGCAGCTAATAATGTCATTCTTTTGGATGACTGGTGGAATCCTGCAGTGGAAGACCAGGCATTTGCTCGGGCTCACCGCATCGGTCAAAAGCAGAATGTGATGGTGTTCCGTTTTATTTGCAAGGATACCGTAGAAGAGAAAGTATTGCGGCTCCAGGAGCAAAAAAGGCAGACGGTAGATATGTTTAATGCTGCCAGCAGTCATTTGAGCCTGGAAGAATTAAAGGGCTTATTAAATTAAGAATGATATGGAAAATTTAAGTATGGCATTGAGGGCCATGTTTAGTCAGATGAGTGGTGATGTTATTCTGAAAGAGGCAGGAATGGTACCTTTAGGTGCTGAAAAAAGCCATTTAGATACTCAATGTGGAGAGTCAACCATAATAAAATTGTTGCTACAGGAGGATAATAATCACTATTCTATCGATCAATTGTCAATGATAGGACAGGTGATTAACCAAAAATGGATAATGCCAAGTACCAGCTGTTTGCCTTTCAAGTTTTATGAAGGTGACTCTATTTTTAATATGCTACTATACTTTTCTACGAAGATGCTTATCGTTAAAGATGGAGAGCCGGTATGCAGATATCGCACACTCCTTAGATGGCATCTTCTTACAGTGCAATTAGGAGAAGACCTTTTTACAACTTCTTTTTTGGCTTCTCATGATATAGTGAATAAATTTAAACGTAAATTCTTTGATTGGAATGCTTATCTGAAGCATGATTGTAAAGAACTGAATGCGCTGTTTAATAAACCAATGGCTGAATTGCACATGCATTTAAAGGGATCTTCTTATAATGTAGACCTCAGTTGGATATGTTTGATGTGTAATGTGTTGGGCATGCGTAAGGTATTTGAAAATGTAGCCGAAAGTCGCCAAGATCAAAGTTGGAATACTAGTCTATACGAGAAAGTTCGTAAGGCTTCAATCATACGATTCTATTTGTCAGGAGTAGTAAAATGTCATGATTATATTATATCCAAGAGCGAGTTGACCACCTTCTTAAATAGTCCAAAGTCTGATTATCGAGTTGGTGTAAAAGTTCCAACATTTGAAGATTTTTTAAAACCATGTTATGAATCCGCAATAAACAAAGCAAAGGAACAGGGAATCGCTCCTGAATATGTTTTAGATTATATACCGGTAGAGTATTATGAAAAGAATCCTGTAAGTAATTTTGTGATGGCATCGGAAAGAATGTTCATGTATGAATGTTTTCGTTATATATATTCAGGTGACTGTAAGGATACAGACTTCCCTACACTGTTTTATGCATATCTTTCCTATAAGGATGGTTTTAGGCATATGATATTGCAACTTAATTCGCGAGTAGGTTTTGCCAATTTTGCGAATTATGAGGAACTGAAGTCTGAGTTCATTCTCAAGAAATACTATCCTTTACTATACAAGGCGGCAATAGAGGGATTTGTCAATGACACCAATAATAGATATATAGAGGCAAGAATAGTTCCCAAGAATTCTGCCGATGAAATATGCAAGTCTATTGAAGAAATCTATAGCCCTTTGAAAAATGAATATAAGGATAAGTGCTCCATCATTTTCCACTTTATCAAGAAAAGGGATGAGTCCTATAAAAACGATTCTTCCATTAGGCATAGGGTGCTCAGGGCGGAACTAAAGCAGAAAGCTTTTGCTATATATGAATTTCGTAAAGAACAGACCAATCCAGAACTTGTTGGACGAGTAGTTGGTATTGATGCTGCCAATTCTGAAATATTTGCTCGTCCAGAGGTATTTGCTCAAGCCTTTAGATTTTTGCGTGGTCATGAAGTTTTTCCAATAGAACGTAATCGTCCATATGACTTAAATATAACCTATCATGTAGGTGAGGATTTCCTGGATGTAGCCGATGGTTTGCGTGCAATAGAAGAGGCTTTCATCTTTTTGGGTCTTCGAAATGGAGATAGATTAGGACATGCCCTTGCATTAGGAACTGATGTTCGTGCCTATTATGCCAAACGATATGATACGATTTGTGAATCTAAACAAGTAATTCTTGACAATTTGGCTTGGTTGCATCATAAGTGTATCAAACTGAAAGGTTCTATTTCTCTTTTAGGTTATCTGGAAATAATGTTTCATAAGTATTTCCGAGATTTATATGATAATAATCTTTGGAGTAAAAAAACGGTGATAGAGCATTACTTTGTTGAACCGAATCCGGAGTTACAGCAATTAGATAATATACGCACCTACTATCTGTCTTGGTTGTTACGAGGTAATTCACCAACGTTTGGAACTGATTTCACAAATTATAATGACGTGTCTGATTGGATGGAGAGAAGATGGAGGGATGCTGGCATGAATCAGCATATAGGTGTAGAAATAGCTTGCCAGAATGAGGATGCAAGAAAATTGTATGACATGTACCATTCTAAGGAATATGCTGATAGAAGCTGTTCTGTTGATTCTTTTACAGTACCTTCTATATATAGGGATGATTACTATGACTTGCTGGAGAAAATACAGGAAGACTTACTAAACAAGATAGAAAAGAAACATATAGCTATAGAATGTAATCCATCTTCTAACTATAAGATAGGAGAAATTGATCGATATGAACAGCATCCTATCTTGCGCTTTTTCAATTATGGTATAGATACCCCATATCCTTCTCATAATATTGCCGTCTCTATCAATACAGATGATCAAGGTGTTTTCTCTACGTCACTAGAACGAGAGTATTCTTTAATGGCATTGGCTATGGAGCGAAACGAACTGAAAGGTCATACAAATTCCCCAAGAGCAGTGATAGATTGGCTGGACCGAGTTCGTGAGATGGCAATCGAACGTCGTTTTGATACAAGAGGATATTAAGATTGCAACAGAGAATCAAATGATATTACTTAATTTTAATAAAATAGTATGGATACTTATTATAAAGAATGTTTTGTAGAGTCTGTGTATCATTATAAAGCACTTGAAAATTGGCAAAAGTTTCAAATTGGTGATATTTTTCAATTAGCTTATGATGATAAATATGATATAGTCAAAGTGGAGAATGAAAATTTTTGCATTGGAAAACTTAGTGATGAAGATAGCAAATCTATGCTGCCCTTCTTGAAAGTTGGATGGAAAAAATTATTTTCTTCAAAAATATGTTTGAAGAATGACGTTGATTCTGAAGATAAACGAATCAAGATAGTTATTTATCTAGTTTCTAACAAGGAGTAAAATCTGTTAATGTACTTCCTATTGGTATAGTAAATGTAATCGGTGTAATATGTATAGGTTAGCTTTGATGTTCATATAAGAAAGCTTATCTAAAGAATAAGTTGAATTGTATAATGTCCTACATCTTGGATAGAAAAAATTACGTATAGCCATGAATAATCAGATTTTTGATTTCTTGAACGAATATGCAAAACTCCCATCTCCTCAGTATGCAGTCTTGCTACGGGGAAAGTGGGGATGCGGAAAAACTTACTTTGTTAAGCATTGGCTTGAAGAATTTGATAAGTCAGACAAGTTGCCAGCTAATGAGAACAGCATCGAACTGAAACCAATATATGTTTCACTCTTTGGTATGAGAGAAATCTCAGATATCAAATCTGCCATTGATAGATGCGTGAATCCATTCTTCTATTCCAAGGCTGGCAAAATACTGAAGATTGCTGGACGCATTGCAAGCAAGATAATCTTCAAGACAGAACTAGATATAGATAAAGATGGAAAAAGTGAAACATCATTCTCTGGAGCGTTGGATTCTCTATCCATTTTTGAGAATGATAATAAAGATGAAGTTAAGGGTGTAAAGTTTATTATCTTTGATGATCTGGAACGATGTCAGATACCGATGAAGCAATTGCTCGGTTTCATAAACTATTTTGTGGAACATTGTGATTGTCATGTTGTTGTGGTAGGTGAGGAGAAATATCTGAATGATAAGACCCTGCATGATTTGCTCGAATTCAAGGAAAAGATAGTTGGTAGAGAGTTTGAAATACTCCCAGATATAGAAGCTGCCATAAAGCTATTTGTTTCAGAACCTATGATGGCAACTGATTTCCTCAGTAAAGAAACTGGGATGATTCAACTGTGCTTTGAGTGTACCGCAACACATAATTTGAGGTTGTTGCGGCAGTCTCTACTGGATTTCAGTTCGTTGATTTCGGTATTGCCAACCAAACTGGTAGAGAATAATCATGACTATTTGCGTTCTTTGTTGTCTTGCTACATTGCTGTTTATGCAGAATACCGGAATATAGACAATCGTGGTTATATTGTCGATTGGGAAAATTGGGCAGTGAAGGCTTTTGTAGATACCAAGGATGAAGAATCGCAGAAGATTAGGAATCTGATGGGGAAATATAACAGAGTTAATAGCCTTAATCAGTTTGAAGCTTTGAGCAGTGAAATGGTTCCCAAGATAGTAGAACATATAGAAAAAGGACTTAGCCTTGCTCCACTGTTTGAGAATATTCTCTCTCAGAAATCCAGGAAGCTTACCGCTTTGGAAAGATTGGATTCATATTGGGATAAGACGAATGATGAATTTAATGAACTATATGACTCCTTACTGGAGGAATTGAAGGATGGAACCATATCCGAGCCTGCTAATATGGGCAAATCTGTTGGCTTCCTTGGATATTTCGATGCCATGCACTTTCGTGAACTGCCAGAGGATGCCATCTCTGATATAAAGAACAGATTGTTGGATATCTATCAATCTTGTACCTGTTTGAAGGATTTGTTCAAATGTCACTATTCATTTATACAGGGCTACAATTGTGTAAGAGGATGTGACCAAGATAAGAAGAAGACTAAATGTATCATCAATTTTGTAAGTGAACTCTTTGAGCAAAAGAAGGAAGAACTGCCCGATGATATGCAATTAGCATTGCGTCAACTATCTGATGAGAATGTAGGGAGTTTAGCTTATATAGATTCTGGTACTTATCCTGACCACTCTTCTAGTTTTAGGATGCGTCCTATATTTGCTAAGGAGAATCCGCAGCAGCTCTTTGATTCTCTGCGCAAGATGAGCAATAGGGGACGTAACGCTTTTAGTCAATTCCTGGCATACCATTATGAATTCCTTGTGAATTGTGATTTTTCAGATACATTCCTTCCAGATCATGATGTCTTGGTTAAGCTGAGAGATTTGGTTAAAGAAGAGGCTAAATCGAAAGTCTCGATAGAGAAATGGTCGTATGATGGATTGATAGAGGGATTGGATAAATCCATTAGAAGGGCGAATGGAGAGTCTAGGATAGAATAGATATATAATAAACTTTCTCCCTTTTTAAAGTGGGCTCTTTAATTGAAAAATAAAATCAACAAGTATTTGATGTACAAAGATATTCAAATTATAATCATGGCTGGCAGCGTAGGTAAGGACATCCGATAGTATGAATGCAAGAACTGCGTGGTTCATGTAGCCGATGAAAGAAAACGTTCATGAATGGGCTGATACTGTGATGCAGGGTTTCAAGAAACGTTTGCGTGAGAGCGGCAGATTGATAGAATCTTGATGATGCGCCAGCCGACAAATAATCGCAACTCTGTTGCGTAAACAAATATCGGCAGCCCTTTAGAGCAAAGGCTCCGCTGACGATACCAGAACTCTGGCGGAGGCTATAGAGCAGCCAGCTACATTCAAAGAAATAGCATCACCTCACATTTGCTATTTATATGGGAGTCTAAGTCTCGTATTCTTTTCTCAAAATACACAAACAATGCCGCCGTGCCAAGATGCTAAGTTATAACTTTGCTTTTTTTTTTAAAAATATCTGTGAAATATAACTAAAAAGTTTGCAGATAACGATATAGTTTTTTATCTTTGCACCATCTAAGTGACAATATATGAATGCAAATCAGTAAATTATGGCAATGAACGACAATAAATCTATATTGCGTGTGCTTCGTGAAAAATTCAAGTACACCCAAGAGGAGGTAAGCAAGTACCTTGGCATCAGCCAACCAGCCTACCTGAAGTACGAGACGGGGGAGACTGAAGTCTCTATGGAGGGCTTGGAGAAGTTGGCTCGTCTCTATGGTATTGATGAGTATGACATACTCGAAGGTAACATGGAGCAAGTGAACTTTGCATACGCTTTCCGACGTGATGGGGTGGCTAATCTTGAAGAGGTGTCTCACTTCCAGCAAATAGTAAAGAACTATATCATGATGAGCAATGAACTTGAAAAAATCAGATAAAATACAATTGGAACTCTTGTCCCTTTCTCTTCGCCAAGAGCAAGGAGTCAAGTTTAATGAGCCTGTTAGTGTTCATCAAATGCTTCGCAACAAGAATATCATAGCAAGTTTTCAACCTTTGTCTGAGGGGTTTGAGGGCATGGCTATCAAGATACTTCGTAAGGAGCATGATGTGCGACTATTCATGCTTGTCAATACAAGCAGCAATTATAGTCGCCAACGCTTCACGGCTTGTCACGAACTTTATCACCTGTTGTTTCAAGAGGATTTTAGTGTATCCTATGAGACGGATAACGAAGATGGCAAAAAGAGCATAGAGGAACAATCTGCTGATTATTTTGCTCGTTGCTTACTTTTGCCAAGGGATGGCGTGCTATCGTTAATACCAGTAGAGAAGCGAAAGAGAGATGCTATTTCTATGGCAACGGTATTGAAGATAGAGCAGAACTTTCGTTGTTCTCGTTCCTGCCTTCTCTATCGACTCAAGGAGATGGATTTGATTTCCGAGACGGTTTATGGTTTATTTCAGCATGATGTGATAAGGAGTGCTGCGGAGTATGGTTATCCTACCTCTTTATATATGCCGACCCATAGCAAGGAACTGATAGGAGATTATAATGTAAAGGCTCGCCAACTTTATGACAAGGGATTGATTTCCCAAGCCAAGTATTTTGGTTTGTTATATGATATGGGCATTGATTTCGGAAAGGAGGCTTTGGATGGCAAGAGCAAAGGTCATATTGGTTGATGCGGATGTCATAGCGCATTTTTTTAAGTTGAAGCATGACAATGGACTTTTGGGTGATGGTAAGTGTGCCTGTATGGCGATGGCTCGCTATGGACAATAAGTCTATGCTTCCATGTTACTATGTTGAGAAATCCGATGAGGTGAAGGAGTGCGCTTAGGCAATCCTTCACCCTAAAAGATAATACAAACGAGCGCAATGAAAGCTGCTTTCAAATTGCCGAGAGCAGCTTATCTTCTGCAAAACGATAATAAAATAACTTTTTTCAAATACAGATAAGTGTAACTACTTGGACTATAGTGGGGACGCTGTATTGGTGATATACAATCTTTCGAGACTAAGCAACTTATTCGTGTAATTCGTGCGATTCGTGTTCAGTAAAATCAATGCGTAATTCGTGTGCAGAGAAATATCTATTGCTGCGAAGCTTAGTGAGAACCGTTGCTTGCAACCAGAGTATCTGTGCAAATCCGTGAATTGAAAATCGGCGGCCGAAGGGAGATTTGTCCACCGGACCCACTGACCAGTGGGAAGTAAAGCCAAATCTGTGGGAGATTAGAGCAAGGATCAAAAACTCCTCCAAAAATTTGGTAGTTTCACAGAAAACCCTTATATTTGCAGCCAATAATTAGAATATTACGATTATGGCAACATTGGTACTCGATAATACATTATAT
>OOCK01000414.1_pt1 | contig 29721 bp, 19 predicted proteins | sample 1670951 | NCBI WGS metagenome assembly OOCK01 (sample SAMN06348107, study PRJEB24527) | human gut metagenome | biome: human gut; feature: ankylosing spondylitis patient; material: feces | host: Homo sapiens | place: China | collected 2015-10
GAATACCGAACCGAAAGTTAATTAGTCATACTATCAAAGAACTCTTTGGCTGGCAACGTAAAGCTGCTTAGCCATTATCTCAAATTTTAACGAACTATTGATATATTAGTCCTATGAACAAAAGAGCAAATTTGTATTTTGCAGCGCTGTTGGGTGCCATGTCACCACTTAGCACTGTCACTGCATTGGCAGCTCAGAGCAATTCAGCAATTGCAACCGCTACCCAGCAGCAAAACTCATGTAAAGGTACTGTAAAGGACGCTTCTGGCGAGCCTATCATTGGTGCTACCATCCGTATCGATGGCAAGACCGGCGGTACCGTGACCGACCTTGACGGTAACTTCGTCCTTAACAATTTGACTAAGGGCGCTAAGCTCACTATTACTTACGTAGGTTACAAGGCCCAGACAATCACTTGGAACGGAACTCCATTAGACATCACTATGCAAGACGATGCCAACGTACTCGAGGAGACAGTAGTCATCGGTTACGGTACTGTAAAGAAGGCAGACTTGGCAGGTTCTGTTGCTGTGATGGAAGGCAAGAGCTTCAAGGATCAGCCAGTTGCACGTGTTGAGGATGCCCTCAACGGTCGTATGTCTGGTGTACAGGTTATGTCTAGCGGCGTACCTGGTGGATCTATGAAGATTCGTGTACGTGGTGCCAGTTCAGTAAACAAGAGCAACGACCCTCTCTACGTAGTAGATGGTATCGTTCGCGAGACAGGTCTTGAGGGTATCAGCCCTGAGGATATCCAGAGCATTCAGGTATTGAAGGATGCTTCTTCTACCGCTATCTATGGTGCCCGTGGTGCCAATGGTGTTGTGATGGTACAGACCAAGACCGGTAAGGCTGGTATTACACAGGTAACTTTCGACGGCAGCTTCGGTTTCTCTAACGCTTACAACATCCCTGAGGTAATGGGTACCAAGCAGTATGCACAGGCTTTGGTTGACCACAAGGGTGTGGATCAGAGCGCTGTACAGGATTATTTGAATGGTACCAAGCCAGGTATCGACTGGATGGATCAGTTGCTCCAGACAGGTATTACCCAGAACTATAAGGTTGCCTTGTCTCAGGGTAACGAGAAGACTCAGACTTATTTCTCTGCCAACTTGATGGATCAGAAAGGTGTAATCGTTGACACCAAGTCTAGACGTTACGCTATCAAGGCAAACATTCATAATAAGGTATTCGATTGGTTGGAGTTGACCGCCGACCTCAACCTTGCTCAGACAGACAACTCAGGTGCTGGCTTCGCTCAGAACCAGTCTAACCCTATCTGGGTAGGTTTGAACTACTCTCCTACTATGGAGATGATGGCCGCCAACGGCAAGTACAATCTGGACCCATACAACAACATCCAGAACAACCCTTACGGTATTCTTCACGACAGCCAGAACGACCGCAAGCGTACCATGGTAACTGGTCACGTTGACTTGAAGTTCAACCTTCTCAAGGGCTTGACCTTCACTACCACCAACGGTATCGACTACAACGATTACAAGTGGTACAGTTTCACATCTACCAAGGTGAACGCAGCAGGTAACAACATGGGCAACAACGATGCTACCGTAACCGCTTTGCAGTCAACCAACAACTTGACTTACAGCAACAAGTGGGGTGATCATGGTTTGACTGCAACAGGCGTATGGGAAGTTACCTCCAACGAGGTTCGCCGCATGGGTATGTCAGGTACAGGTATTGCTCACGAGCAGTTGGGCTACTGGAACGTAGCAGATGCAGCTTCCAAGACACCAACCAACGGTTACAGCAAGTGGACCATGCTTTCAGGTGTAGCTCGCGTTATGTACAACTACGCAGACCGTTATATGTTGACTGGTACCTTCCGTGCGGATGGTTCTAGCCGTTTCACCAACAAGAAGTGGGGTTACTTCCCATCAGCAGCTGCAGCTTGGACCATCTCTAACGAGAAGTTCTGGGAGCCTATCAAGGATGCAGTAGAGTACTTGAAGATCCGTGCCAGCTACGGTATCATCGGTAACCAGGATATCTCTCCATATTCTACTCTTGGTTCATTGGGAACAACCGGTTTCACATACGGTACAAATCAGTCATATACAGGTTACTGGGCAAATGGTCTTGCTACACCAGACTTGACATGGGAGAAGGTTCACCAGTTTGACCTCGGTGTTGACCTCGGTTTCTTCGGCAACCGCTTGAACATCAGCTTAGACTACTTCGACAAGAAGACCAAGGATGCCCTCCTGACCACATCAGCTCCAGGTTACCTGGGTGGCACATCTTACTGGGTAAATGCCGGTGAGGTAAGCAACAAGGGTATCGATGCAACCATCAATGCACAGATTATCCAGACCAAGGACTGGTCATGGTCATCAACCTTGAATGCCAGCTACATCAAGAACGAGGTAACCAAGTTGACAGCAGATGCTCCTATCCTCTATGGTACCAGCCCTTCTCCAGGTACTGTTGACCCATGTACCATCATCAAGGAAGGTGAAGCTATCGGTACATTCTACGGCTTCAAGTGGGCAGGCGTAGAGAAGAACGACAAGGGACAGTATGTTGATATGTATTATGCAGCAGACGGTACCAAGACCGCTACTCCTGATGCATCAAAGGATCGCTTCGTATTGGGCCGCTCAAACCCAGACGTTACTTTGGGATGGAACAACACCGTAAGCTACAAGAACTGGGACTTCAACGTATTCTTCAATGCAGCCTTCGGAGCTAAGCGTTTGAACATGGTACGTTACGCTATGAACTCAATGGTAGGTGCCTCTATGTTTGTAACCGATAAGGATTACTTCAACAACATCGGAATCACCATGCCAACAGTAGGCGCCGAGAACAAGACATACGGTAACTCAGACAAGTGGTTGGAGAATGCAGATTACCTCCGTTGCGAGAATATCAGCATTGCTTATACATTCCCACGCAGCGTGACAAAGATTGCAGACATCCGTCTCTCTCTCTCAGCTCAGAACCTCTTCACCATTACCGGCTATAAGGGTATCGACCCAGCTGGTGCATCATTCAGTGATAATGGTGTTGACCGTGATAACGGTTTGGATATGGGTGCTTACCCTAATCCTCGTACCATCACAATGGGCGTACGTGTAAACTTCTAACTTCAATCATCTAAAAACTGAAATAATTATGAGAACTAGAAAATTATTATATATGGGGTGTCTCATGGCAGCATCCTTGCTTACCTTCTCTTCTTGCGGAGACTTCCTGGATGAGGAACCTAAGGGACAGTTGACCCCAGATAACTTCTTCAATAGTGAAGATGACCTGACAGCAAGTGTTAACGCACTGTATGACAGAATCAACCAGACACAGAGCTGGACCAACCCTATGTACCCACAGTGGCAGGGTGACGATATCACAGCTAACCCTGGTTCAAACAAGCAGGCTTGTGCTGCGCTCGATGCCTTTGCATCTGATGGTGCCAACAAGGGTGTAACTGATGCCTGGAACCAGCATTATTCAGTAATCAAGGCAGCCAACCTGATTACCGAGAGTGCAAGCAAGGCTCCTGTAGCTCAGGAAAAGATCAACGTGGCTTTGGGTAATGCACACTTCTGGCGTGCATACGCTTACTACTATCTGGTACGTGTATTCGGTCCTGTGCCATTGATTACTGGTACCGATGTTTCACAGTTGGAGGTTGCTCCATCTAGTGTAAAGGATGTATATGAACTGATTGTATCAGACTTGAAGGCAGCCGTTAACGAGCTTCCTACCAAGTATGAGAAGGAACCTAGCCGCTTGTTCGGTGTTGATGTCTGGACTACTAAGCAGGCTGCACAGGCTACCCTGTCAGCAGTTTACATGTCTATGGCTGGCTACCCACTCAATATGGGTACAGAGTACTACAAGCTCGCTGCAGAGCAGGCTAAGTCTGTCATCGACAACAACGGTTCTTACGGTTTCATCCTGAACCCAGAGTGGAAGGATGTTTACTCTATGGGCAACAACTACAACATGGAGACCGTGCTTGGTATCAACAACGATGCTCGTGGCTGGTGGGATCATGACTCTCAGCTTTCTTCCTGCTGCCGTTTCGAAGGTCTCGGCGATGGTGGCTGGGGTGATGCCTGGGGTGAAATCGCATTCTGGAAGAGATTCCCAGAGGGTGCTCGCAAGAATGCCATCTACGCTCCTAAGGTTACTTTCCAGGATGGAAACAAGATTACAAAAGCTGTTGATTGGTGGGCACTGAAAGAAGATGGAAAGACTCCAGAAGTTGAGGCTTATCACCCAATGTTCTGTATCTTCACCGTTAACTCTGACGAGAGCGGCAACATGCTCCGTCAGGCATACGATTACCTGGCTCCTAACTGGGGTGGTATGGTTAACGACCGTCGTCACAACCTGATCCGCTATTCAGAGGTCCTTCTCTGGTATGCTGAGAGCGCAGCTCGCTCTGGTGGTGACTTGAACAAGGCTAAGGAGTGCCTCCGTCAGGTTCGCAGCCGTGCCGTAAACGATGTTGAGAACGTTACTTTGAGCAATGGTACTACCGTGAAGATTGCTGATATGAATGCAGAGCAGCTGGCTGAGGCTTGCTACATTGAGCACGGATGGGAAGTTGCCGGCAACTGGGTATCTATGGTTACCCGTCGTTCTGACGAGCTTCGTATGGACGAGTTGAAGAAGAACTTCGACTACCGCGTAACTAATGCTCCTCTCGTAGTAGCAGAGCAGAATGGCAAGACCTATACTGCTAAGGAAAGTGTAACTGTTTCAGGTTCTTGGTCTGAGGATAGAATTTACTGTCCATATCCAACAACAGACGTTGAGAAGAACCCTAACCTGAAGAGATAAAAGCTTGCTAGGTTTGTTTATTATAAGAATAACTCAACTGTTTTCTCACGAAGAAATTGTTGGGTTCAGGTTTAAATTGAAGAGGGTGCGCCAACTGATGGCGCCCCCTCTTTTTGGCATTTTATCAACCTCTACTATCTTTGTCTATAATTCATTCATTATTAACTATATATCACCAGAATCATGATGAATAATAACCGAAATCAACTCAATCGTTCATTACTGGCATTCGCTGCCTTGCAGGTAATGCCGCTGTCGCTCTTCGCTCAGGGAGAACGACCAAACATCTTGTACATCATGTGTGATGACCATGCCATGCAAGCCATCAGCGCATACGGTAGTCCTATCTCCAAATTGGCACCAACACCTAACATCGACCGCCTAGCTGAAAGGGGAATGAAATTCAACGAAGCTTTCGTGGAGAACTCTCTCTCTACTCCAAGCCGTGCGTGCCTGATGACAGGTCTTTACAGTCACCAGAACGGACAGCGCCAGCTTGCCGAGGGTATCGACTCTACCAAGACCTTCTTCTCTGAACTGCTGCAGGGGGCAGGCTATTCTACTGCCGTAGTGGGCAAGTGGCACATGTCCTGCAGTCCGAAGGGATTCGACTACTATCATGTTCTGGATGACCAAGGGCAGTACTACAACCCAACCTTCGCTTCTACCGGCCAGTACGGTAACTTCAAGCAGGAGATGGGTTATGCCACCGACCTCATCACCGACCATGCCATCGAGTACCTGAACAACCGCGACAAGAACAAGCCATTCTGTCTGCTGGTTCACCACAAGGCACCTCACCGTCTCTGGATGCCTAACACCAAGTATGTAAGCAAGTATGCCAACGTCAACTTCCCGTTGCCAGAGACTTTCTGGGATGATTACGAGACCCGTGGTTCTGCCGCATCTACCCAGAAGATGTCTATCGACAAGTATATGGAGATGGTACGCGACCTGAAGGTTCCTGAGATGTATGATCCTTCTACTCCAGAAGGAAGAGATTCCTATGCCGGACTGATGGGCGAGATGAACCGCATGACTCCACAGCAGCGTGCCATCATCGATGCCTACTACATGCCAAGAAACCGTGAGTTCCTGAGCAAGAACCTGACCGGCAAGGAGTTGATCGAGTGGAAATACCAGAACTACATCCGCGACTATATGGCCGTGATTGCCTCAGTAGATGAGAGCGTGGGCAGACTGCTGGACTATCTCGACAAGAACAACCTCACCGACAACACCATCATCGTCTATACATCCGACCAGGGATTCTATATGGGCGAGCACGGCTGGTTCGACAAGCGATTCATGTACGAGGAGTCATTCCATACACCGCTCATCATCAGCTATCCTAAGCATATCAAGGAGGGAAGCGAGTGCAACCAGATGGTTCAGAACATCGACTTCGCTCCTACCTTCATCGACCTGGCTGGTCTGGATAAGCCAAAGTACATGCCTGGAACATCACTCCAGCCTCTGTTTGCCGGAGCACCAGTCAAGAAGTGGCGCAAGAGCCTGTACTATCACTACTACGACTACCCTACCTATCACCTTGTCCGCAAGCACGACGGTGTGCGCACCGAGCGTTACAAGCTGATTCACTTCTACGGCAAGGGTGGCGAGAGAGCCGTGGTAGAAAACAAGTACCAGGGACAGCCTGGCACAAGAGAGAACAACTGCTTCAATGCCCTCAAGTCTATCAATTACTTCACCGATGATGCCGACATCGACTACTGGGAGTTGTATGATATCAAGAGCGACCCTAACGAGCTGCACAATATCTACGGCAAGCCAGGCACTCAGAAGATTGAGAAGGAACTGAAGAAGTTACTCGCCAACTACCGCAAGAATCTGAAGGTAGATGAATAGATTAAAAAAAACAGAAGTTTATGAAGACAAACAAGACAATATGGCTCACTGGGGTAGGCATGATTTGCCTGCCTACCCTGGTGTGCGCCAAGCAGAACGTACAGCAGCCCAACATCCTCTTCATCCTCTGCGATGATATGGGATATGGCGATCTAGCCTGCTACGGTCAGCCTTACATCCATACCCCCAACATCGACCAGATGGCAAGAGAGGGTATGCGATTCACCCAGGCATACGCCGGTTCGCCGGTTTCAGCCCCATCACGTGCTACCATCATGACGGGTCAGCATACCGGTCATACCCACGTAAGAGGCAACAAGGAATACTGGAGAAACGTGCCGATGGTGAAGTATGGAGTAAATGAGGACTTTTCGGTTGTGGGTCAGGAACCTTACGACCCGCAGCATAAGATTCTTCCGGAGATGCTGAAGGACAAGGGTTACCGCACCGGAGTCTTCGGCAAGTGGGCAGGCGGATACGAAGGTTCTGCCTCTACTCCCGACAAGCGTGGCATAGATGAATTCTACGGCTACATCTGTCAGTTCCAGGCCCATCTTTATTATCCCAACTTCCTCAACCGCTACAGCAAGGCTTTGGGAGATACCGCTGTGGTAAGAGAAATCATGGAGCAGAACATCCAGTATCCGATGTTCGGCAAGGATTATTTCAAGCGCAACCAGTATTCTGCCCGCATCATCCACGACAAGGCACTGGAGTGGATCGACCGTCAGGACAGTAAGCATCCATTCGTAGGTTTCCTTACCTATACCCTGCCTCATGCCGAACTGGCTCAGCCGGAGGATTCCATTCTGGAGAACTATCAGAAAAAGTTCTTCGAGGACAAGACCTGGGGCGGACAGGAAGGTTCCCGATACAACGCCGTGGTTCATACCCACGCCCAGTTTGCCGGAATGATTACCCGTCTCGACCAGTATGTAGGCGAAATCTTCGCCAAGCTGAAGGAGAAGGGTCTCGACAAGAATACCGTGGTGATCTTTACCTCGGATAACGGTCCTCACGAGGAGGGCGGCGCCGACCCAAAGTTCTTCGGTCGCGATGGCAAACTGAAGGGCTTGAAGCGCCAGTGCTACGAGGGCGGCATCCGCATCCCGTTCATTGCCTGGTGGCCGGAGCACATCAAGGCGGGCAGCGTAAATGATACCCAGTTTGCCTTCTACGACCTGATGCCAACCTTCTGCGACCTTGCCGGAATCAAGAACTTCGCCAAACGCTATACCAACAAGAAGCTGGCAGGTGATGGTTTCGACGGAATCTCCATCGCTCCTACCCTCCTGGGCAAGGATGCCGAGCAGAAGCACCACGACTACCTCTACTGGGAGTTCCACGAGACCGACCAGATTGGTGTGAGAAAGGGCGACTGGAAGATGGTAGTGGTAAAGGGCGAGCCACGTCTCTACAACCTGGCATCGGATATCCACGAAGACCATAATGTAGCGGCAGATCATCCTGAAATCGTAAAGGAACTCCTGGCTGCCATCCAGAAGGAGCACAGAGATAATCAGGATTTCAAGATTACCCTGCCTAAGTTCTGATTCTTAACGAATGTGTATTAAGGAGTTAACTTCCTCCATATGTAAAACATGAAAAAATGATGAACGACAACATAGCAACTCCATTTGCCAAGCCCCTGTATGTGATGCTGAAGCCAGCAGGTGCCCATTGCAACCTGGCTTGCAAATACTGTTATTATCTGGAAAAGAACCATCTTTACCAGAACACTCCCCGACATCTGATGACTGATGAGATGCTGGAGCAATTCACCCGGGAGTACATCGAGGCACAAACCATGCCCCAGGTACTCTTTACCTGGCATGGAGGCGAGCCGCTGATGCGTTCCATCGACTTCTACAAAAAGGCGCTGGCGCTTCAGAAGAAGTACGCCCACGGCAAACAGATAGACAATGTCATCCAGACCAACGGCACCCTCCTCACCGACGAGTGGTGCGAGTTCTTTGCACAGAACCATTGGCTGGTAGGCATTTCCATCGACGGACCCCAGGAGTATCACGACCACTATCGCGTAACTCCTGCCGGAAAGCCTTCCTGGGAAAAGGTGATGCAGGGCATCAGCCTGCTGAAGAAACATCGGGTGGAATGGAATGCTATGGCGGTGGTCAACGCCTATAACGCTGAGCATCCGCTGGAGTTCTATCATTTTTTCAGGGACAACGGTTGCCAGTACCTGCAGTTTACCCCTATCGTGGAGCGACTGACGGAACATGAAGACGGTCGCACCCTGGCGAGTCTTGCCGACGACAGGGAGATTCCGCTTGCGGATGCTTCCGTTACTCCGGAACAATGGGGCAACTTCCTCTGCACCATCTTTGACGACTGGGTGCGCCACGATGTGGGTAAGATGTTTGTGGAAATCTTCGACTGCACGCTTGCCAACTGGATGGGTGTGCTGCCGGGCATCTGTGCTTATTCCAAGGAATGCGGTCATGCGGGCGTGATGGAGCACAACGGCGATGTGTATTCCTGCGACCACTTCGTCTTTCCTGAATACAAGCTGGGAAACATCAGGGAGCAGTCGCTCATCGACATGCTTTACGGCGAGAAACAGCAGGCATTCAGCCGGTTGAAGCATACCTCGCTGCCCCGCCAATGCAAGGAGTGCGACATGGAGTTCGCCTGTCATGGCGAATGCCCGAAGAACCGCTTCGGGAAAGACAAGTATGGAGAGCCGGGACTGAACTATCTCTGTCAGGGATATTACCAGTATTATTCGCATGTGGCTCCCTACATGGACTTCATGAAGCGGGAACTCCTCGCCCAGCGTCCACCAGCCAACATCATGAATGTTTTAAAAAATAACTAACGATTATCATTATGAACAAGACTTATATCACCATCGCCCTGCTGTCGCCGCTGGCTTGCACGGCTGCGATGGGAGCCAAGAAGGCGAAGGCAAACAATCAGCAGAAGCCTAACGTCATCATCATCCTTGCCGATGACCTGGGTTATGGCGACCTGGGATGCTATGGTGCCAAAAACGTAGAGACACCGAATGTGGATAAGCTGGCGAAGCAGGGAATCCGTTTCACCGATGCCCATGCCATCGCCTCTACCAGTACCCCATCCCGCTACTCTCTGCTCACGGGCGAATATGCGTGGCGCAAGCCGGGCACCGATGTGGCTCCGGGCGATGCGGGCATGATTATCAAGCCTACCCAGTTTACCATGGCAGATATGTTCAAGAGCGTAGGCTATTCTACCTGTGCCATCGGCAAGTGGCATCTGGGCCTGGGTGCCGAGACTGGCAAGCAGGACTGGAATGCCCCATTGCCGTCAGCCCTGGCGGATATCGGCTTCGACCATCATTACATCATGGCTGCCACAGCCGACCGTGTACCTTGTGTATTCATCGAAGACGGCAAGGTGGCTAATTATGATGCTTCGGCTCCTATCGAGGTAAGCTATTACAGAAACTTCCCTGGCGAACCAACCGGAAAGGACAATCCTGAGTTGTGCTATAATATGAAGTCGAGCCATGGTCACAACATGTCTATCGTGAACGGCATCGGCAGAATCGGTTATATGAAGGGTGGCGGCAAGGCATTGTGGAAAGACGAGAACATCGCCGATTCCATCACCAACCACGCCATCGACTTCATCAAGAAGAACAGCAACAATCCTTTCTTCCTCTATTTTGCCACCAACGATGTACATGTGCCTCGTTTCCCACACGAGCGTTTCCGTGGAAAGAGCAGCATGGGTATGCGTGGAGACGCCATCGTGCAGTTCGACTGGTCGGTGGGCAAGATTATGGAGACTCTGGATAAGTTGGGTATTGCGGACAATACCATCGTATTGCTTACCAGCGACAATGGTCCGGTAGTGGATGACGGTTATCAGGACCAGGCAGAAGAACTCCTGAATGGCCACAAGCCAGCGGGTCCTTGGCGCGGCAACAAATACAGTGCCTTCGAGGGAGGTACGGCGATTCCAGTAATCGTGCGCTGGCCCAAGAACGTGAAGGCGGGTCAGACCTCCGATGTTCTGATGTCACAGATCGACTTCATGGCTTCATTCGGCAATCTGATTGGTGCCACCTTCCCTAAGGGCAGTGCGCCAGACAGCAGGAATCATCTGGGTAACCTGCTCGGCACCGACACCACCCATCGTCCATGGGTAGCCGAAATGTCGAGCAACCATGTACTTTCCATCCGCACCAAGGAGTGGAAATACATCGAGCCGAACGATGGTTCCAAGATGATCAAATGGGGTCCGAAGATAGAGACCGGCAACGCTCCTCTTCCTCAGCTCTACCGCATCTCCGACAATCTCTATGAGCAGGATAATGTAGCCGATACTCATCCTACCGTAGTTTATGAGCTGCAGAACATCTTGAGAAGAGTTAAGATGATAAAATCTGCGCTAACGTTTTTCCCCACACGCCCTGAAAGGGCAGAAGCTCCTAGCCCAGGACAATCGCCCTGGGCTAGGAGCTTCTGCCCTTTCAGGGCGTGCCAGGTGTGACTTATGCCACACCCCGCCTCATAGTCCCCACAATTACTTCTTATTCTTCGGCGCTTTGCTGATTTTATACATCAAATGCAGCATCGCATAGCTTGGCAGCGTATTGTTCCATTTCTCGGTCTTGCCCTGTCCGCCCACCTCATACACGGTGCTCGAGAGATTCTGAAGAATATCAAAGGCCTCTGCCTTCAGCGTCAGCTTGCCTTTGCAGAACGAGCGGGATAGCGAGGCATTCCATACCAGATCACTGGTGTTAAACGATTTCTCGCTGTAACCACGCCTACAATATTCCTTCAGGTCGGTAGAGAGCGAAATGCCAAGAGGCAAGGTGTAAGTCATGTTGCCACCATACTCAAAATCATAGGCATTCAATTTCTCGAAATTGCTGCGGTCGCTCGTACCATGCTTCCACTCCACCTTTCCACCCAGGTTGATGCTCAACTTGTCTTTCTGATACTTGAAGTACAAACTGTTACCCAACTCAGTTCTGAGCACATAGCAGAGCTGAGTAGAATTATCATCGTAAGCAATATCAAAATCCTTGCGGCGTAAACCGTTAAACCACAGACGATAATCCAGACGAAACAATCTTGCCTTGTCAAGAGCCACACCATAAGATGTCGTTGTCCAGAAATCCCAGTTGCCGCCACCACCAATATTATCACTCATATAGGTGTAGCCACCCGTCTGCGAATTATAAGTAGTACGGGTACCCACAAGATTATGATAGAAATTACCCGTAGCGAAGAATCCCACATACTGCTGATTCTTGAGTCCGTTGAAACGGATGTTTACATCGTAATGATGATACAGCGAATTCTCCAGGTCCGGATTGTTCACTCTCACCGCCAGAGGATTCGAATTGTCTCTGTATGGCATGATGCTGAAGAAATCAGGCGTCTGGCTCTGCATATAATAAAGTAAACGGATAGTCTTCTTATCGTCATTACAATCGTATATGAACGAAGGTCTGAATACCACACGGCTTCTCCTGGCTATCGTGTCGAGAGTCGATGTATGGTAATTAAGTCGCTCCTTTTCTTCAGAAATGCTCAGCGACAGAACCAGGTACGAAGAAGGACCACTTCTTTGGAATACAAGTTCACCACCCGTATTCTTTTTCAGCGTTTGATAGCTTCTACTCACATCCTCGTCAATCACCCCCGAAAGTTGCTCCATGTTAGAAGGCAGCGTAGCGAACATCAGTTCCGGATTGGCTATCCAGTCGCCGCCAAGCTCATCCAGGCGGTATTTCAAGCCCTTCACCGATTGATAGGTCTGCGCAAATTTGGGTCCTATAAACATTGCCCATTTAGAATATGGAAATCCTATTTCATAATCCAAGCTGGCATTCATATCATAGCTGTTCTGTCTGCTGTCGTTGTAATAGTTACGCAAATCCTTCTCGCCAGTCTTGAAATACTCATTGCGGTTCAGGCTGAAAGACTCGTTTGGCTTGGAGCTGGTATACTTTCCAGACATGCCCAGAGTTATTCTGTCACCCCATGGCAACTTATACCACGCCAGAGCTTGCTGACTACCTGTGAATGCATGTACTTTTGAGCGTGACTGATAGAGCGACCGGTTGGTGATGATGTCGTGCAGGCTGCCACTAACATTCTGTGCAAAGGTAGAATCGATGGTCTGCCTGATATCACCCCATCTTTCAGGGTTGGCAGAATAGGTAGCACTACGGTTTGTCGATGAAGTCTTTCTGTCGGAGTAGTCGATACGGGTATCCAACCATACTCCCAACTTTCCATCCACCTGGAAGTTATTGTAGAGGTTGAAACTATGGTTGTCGCTGCGCGAATCACTGATACTTCTACCGAAGATATTGCCTGTAGAGGCAAAATTCTCCTGCGAACTGTGGGTCAAGTCATGCGTATTGTCCCAAGCAACCGTTACGTTTCCATGCTCTCTTATCATCTGACTCTTCGATGAAGCATTAAAGTCAACTCCCACTTGGCGGGTAGTCTTCTGTCCCTGCGGACTGTTGGAAGGCGACCAGTCGCCCTGACTTCCCGGTCGTCTTGTTTCGTTCGTGTTATTCAGGTTTCCAAATACCGAGATTCGTGAATTGTCAGTGTAGTAGAGTCCGAAGAGACGAGCCAGATAGCGGTCTTCGCTACCCCCGGCAGCCTCCATGTTGGCGATGTATCCACGGGAGTACTCACGCTTCAAGGCCACATCCATCACATAGTCTTTCTTCTCCATTTCCTTCCCCATGAGTCGGCTTTTTTCAGAAGAACGGTCATACACCTTCAGCTCCTTTACGGTATAGTAAGGAAGATTGTCGAGCATCACCTGGTTCTTCCCCTTGAAAAAGTCTTTTCCGTTAAGGAGCAGATAATCTATCTTTTTGCCGTTCACGTAAATATCGCCGTTACTCTTCATTTCAGCTCCCGGCATCTGTCTTATAAGAGCATCGAGCATGGAGCCATCAGGCACATTGAATGCGCTGGCGTTAAAGACGAGCGTATCGCCACGGTAAGCCAGCTTCACCTTGGTGCCAGTCACCACCACGTCATCGAGGGCAACATCCTGATTGAATTTCTTCTTGAGCAAAAGCGAAGGGAATGAGAAATCCTTATTGCGTCCAATGTATTTGATGGTATGATTGATACACTTCGACTCATAGCCATCACACGCTGCCTTGACGATATAAGTAGCGGGACGTGCAGGCACATGAGTATGATAAAAGAGGTGTTTTCCCCATCCACTCGTAGTCATGGTATCTATCACGTTGCTGTCCTTGTCCATCACCGTGACAAAAGCCTTCAGATAGGCTTGGGTAAACGAATCTTTCACGTCACCATAAATTTCTACTTTATGTTCTTTCTTTTTCTTTTCTTGCTGTTGCTGCAGATTGTGTAGGTTGCCACGAGCATAGGTTGGCAATACAGCCATCAAAAACAAGATAATCAAATTAATAGATTTCATATTTTACCATATTAGTTATTATTCACCACATTCTTTCATCTACCGTATTGCCCCCATCAGGCAGCCAATATACTGATAGATTTTGCAAAGATACAGTTTTTATGTTAGAATGTAGCATAATCGCCTGCATTTTAGGCATTATTATCTTTTTTATTATAGGTATAAAGTGCACTTTTCCCGCCAGGCATCAAAAAAGAAAGTCTCCCGACAGGCGTCCCGGCGGTTCAAATGAGACTACTTCTCTACCAGCACATCCTGCTCCTCGTAGCTGTCGAATCCCAGGCTGAGGTCGGCACCTCTTTCCTTGAAAATCTCCAGGAGTTCTGCCTGCATCTGAGGATTGAGAGGGAACTCGCCATTCTTTGCCTTGTAGAAACGGCGCTGGGTGAAGGGCGTATATACGTTCAGATATTTGGCATTGCCCGATGGGATGGATTTGCAGAGACGGATGAAACCTCTTGCCCAGCGCTGATGTTCGGAAACAAGATGGTAAGGACAACCTTCTCCCTCTACCTGGAGAAGATCGGTATTCAAGACCATGAAGGAAGCTTCTTCAGCCTTTGCCTTCTGATAATTGGCATAGCGGGCACAGGTGTTGCTACGGCTGCAGGATGCCAATGGGCATGTAATGTTGTAAGGAATGTACTTGTTCATATTTGCGTGATGTTTTAAAAGTTATTCTATAGTCTATCATATATTTTATTGCCTCACTACGGCACAATATTGCCCTTTACCAGGGCAATATCTTGCCATTGCCAGGCACGAAACGATACGTCGGGAGATAGAGCACGAAACGATACGTCGGGAGATAGAAAAACCTTGCTCTCCATTTTACTCTTCACTCTTCACAGAATCACCTGAAACCCCGATAAACACTGGGGTTGCGAGAGGTGAAGAGTGGCCGACCACTCTTCACTACTCTTCACCACTCTTCACACCTTCCGGTTGAGAAAAGGCTCCCCACGGTTTATCCCCGTTTTTCTCAAGCCGAGAGAGCGAGGAGCTGATAGGCCTGTCCATTTCTGGTATGCCTGCTCTTGCATCCCATAAACTTGAGGGCTTGACCTATCTTGATCTTAGTGCTCAAATTTCCCACCAGCATAGGATATTGCAGATGAAGCACGTCGAAAACCTCGGAACAAACCATCCATTTGCCCTCCTCTTCTTCTGCCGGCATTCGGAAACAGTAGCTGATCATGGTCTCCAGATCATCCACCTTGAAGAAAGGCTGGTTGAATTCCTGGATGCGAGCCACCTCATCATTGGTGAACCAATAAGGGGTCTGCTTATCACGAAGCTCATACATCATTTGTGCATAGAGCTGGTCATAATTGATGACCGAACTGTTGTCTATAAACTCCCCGTCGGGAACTCGAAGACAGAGGTAACGGCGACTTCCCGTCGGGTCGCAGAGAGGATGCTCATCGTTGGTGGTTGCCAGAAAAGAGGCGTATCTTCTGCGGTCTGCCTGACTCTTTCCGAAGATAGGGCGACCATTCACCTTTACCTTCGAAAGCGTCTGCTTCAGCTTGCCCTGCTGGGCAACGGTAATGTTGGCAAGCTCATCAATGTTCACCAGAAGATTATGGGTGAGCGCCATTTCAGAATCAAACTTGTTGCCGAAGTTGATGTGGTCGAGGAAATACTGGCGAAGTTCCTCGGGCAGCAGTCGGACGGCGAAGGTACTTTTTCCGCAACCCTGCTGTCCGATAAGCACCGGTACGGCTTCATTACCGTGCAGCATATCCATCTGCAGCCAATGGGCTACTGCCGAACGGAACCAGGTGGCGCACCAGCCAAGCTGTTCGCTGGTCAACCCCGGAATTCTGCCGAAAAGAGCAGCCACATGGTTCTTGCCATCCCATTTCGGCAATTTGTTCATGTATTCCTGGATTGGGTCGAAGACGGGAACGGCATCCGACTTGATGTACTCCTCGATGTCCTGTCTTGGCGACTTCTTCTCGCCGATTCCCAATTTCTTGGCGCGGCGAACGATGGAGTTGAAAGCCTCGGCTGTAAGAACCTTCCAGTTCTTCTCCTCAGGGTTCTCCTCCTTCAGAGTCTCTTCTTTCTTCTCCAACTCCTTCTCCTCGGAATCCTCCATCTCCTCTTCAGGCTTGATGCAGAAGAACTCGGTCTTTCCGTTCAAAACATTTCTGCGGAAGAGATAAAACTCCTCCAGAAAGCTCTCTACCTGGTAAATTGCTGATTGATTACCTGCCATCATTGATGACTTCAAATTAGTTTTTGTTTCCATACTCATGGTTTTAAAATTATTAATAATGTTGTGATTCACCCTCAAAAAAGATGGGGGTGAAGAGTGGTGAAGAGTGGTGAAGAGTAGCCTGCCACTCTTCACGCATCTAATCAACTGTATATTAGCTGTTTACGATGCATTTATGAAGAGTGAAGAGTGTTTTCGAAAGTAGTTTTCTATCCACCCGCAGCCTGAAACTTCCATCCAGTCTTCTCAACTCCGGGTGCAAAGATACACAATAGGAAAGGCGTTTCCAAATTTTCCCGCCTTTCCCACGCCCATTCCGCTCCATTTGGGAAAAATCCCAAGGGTCTATGGGAAAAGACGTGGGAAAATCGGTAAATAGAAAGATAAAAACTAGTAAAAATATGCGGTATTTTATTAAATTTTCCGTAGAATATTACCGTTTTCTCGAAAATAACAGTAACTTTGCAGCAGTAATGACATTTTAATTAGATGTAGATATGAGCAATATAGTTTGTAAAGTAGCAGCACTTGGAGGTACAATCTCTACTACTGATATTCCTCATCTGGCAGAGTATAAGCAACTGTTGAGAGCTAGAGAACGTGGCGACTTGATAAGGTTGCGCCATGGCATTTATGCCGTTCCCGATGCTCTGCTTAATACAATGATTGATGTGGAACGAATTGTCCCCAACGGTATTGTATGTCTATACAATGCCTGGGCTTACCATCAGCTTTCAACAACCGTTCCACCAGCTTTTTGCATTGCCATCGCCAATAAACGAAAAGTAGTAATTCCCGAAACGCTTCCGATAGAATTGTATTATTGGAAGAAGGAGAACCTGGAGTTCGGTATAACGGAGGCAGAAATATCCGGATATCATGTTCGCATTACCGACATGGAACGAAGTGTTTGCGATGCCGTGAAATACAGAAACAAATTGGGATTGGATATTTGTGCAGAAGTGATTCGTTCCTATCTGAGAAAACCCAATCGCAATCTCACCCGTTTGCAGGATTATGCCAAACGCCTCAGAGTATTCAACACATTGAAAAATTATCTTGAAATAGCAATAGAATAAGATGGGAAAGAAAAACTATGGTAAGTCTGTTAAGACCCGCTTGCTCAATCTGATGAATGAGACAGGCTATAAATATATGTATCTCTTGGCAAGATACTTTAATGAGAGATTGCTTTACAGAGTATCTGTTAGTCAATATAAGGACAACTTTTTGCTGAAAGGTGGATCTTTGCTTTATGCTATGAACGGACTTGAGGCACGCCCTACGGTAGATGTTGATTTCATGGCTGACAGAATCAGCCGTGACAGGGATTTCCTTGCACAAGTGTTCCAAGAAATTTTGGGCATTGTATGCGATGAGGATGGAGTTTCGTTTGACGTTGACAGCATCAAGCTAGAACCTATCACGATTGAAAAGAAGTATCCGGGAACTAGATTCTACTTTACAGCCCACATGGATACTATCGCTTACAATATGTCGGTTGACATTGGTTTTGGTGATGTTGTAACGCCATGCCCTACAACCATCGATTTTCCATTGCTTTTGCCAAGTCTCCCATCTGTAAACATACAAGCATATTCCTTGGAGACTGTTGTTGCCGAGAAGTTCCATACAATGATAGACCGTGATGTGCTCAACAGTCGTATGAAAGACTTCTTCGACTGTTACCAACTCCTGACTAAGAGAGACTTGTCTGATGATTCATTATATGATGCGATTAAGGCAACTTTTGACAATAGAGTTCTTTCATACAATCCCGAATTGCAGTTGTTCACAGATAGCTTTGCAACAGATGAGGCACGAAAAAACCGATGGAAAGCATTTCTGAAAAAGATTCAATGGAAAGAATCTCTTGATTTCGAGACTGTTATGGAAGTAATAAGAGAAAGATTGCAGCCTATGGCTGAAAAATATTGGAAAAATAAATATGCTACAGACTCAGCAAGATAAACAAGTCCCCGCATTCAGCTACGAGGTTTTCGATCGTCAACTCGACCATTTTACAATGATGCTCAAGGTGTTGATGGATGGATGGGAAGATTACAGCTCGCAGGAGATGACCTTCGACATCCACTCCCTGTGTACCAAGGCTGCCCGACTCTGCTATCTGGCAGACCAGGATCTCGCCTTGCAGCATACCGATGTTTCCCATCATCGCAAGGAGCAGAACGAGATGTATTTTACCTCCTTCGAACTCATCATCACCACCCAGTTTACCAAATTCATGAAAAAAGTACTTGCCCTGGTCAAGGCAGGCAAGAAAGTAGAAGGACATTCTTCCCCAATGTTCTCCTCAGAGATCAGTACGCTCCTGCCTAAGCTGCACGACCTGCTGCTGATGGACGGCATGAGCCAGGATTCGATACAGCTGATGGTGGAAGATATCCAGAATACGGAGAAAATGATTCAGAAATATCATAAAATCACGAAGTTCCCGGGGGTGAGATACGAGGAACGTCTGTGGTATCTCATCCGCCTCTATTGCCTCGCCAGCTATCTGGTGCTGCATTTCCGCAGAGTCTGCCACGTTACAGATTCAGAAATGACACCCGAGGAAGCGGCTCGATTAACGGAATGGGCGATACAGAAATACATCTCAGAAAAGGACAGCAACGAAAAGCTGGAACTGTATTTCTCCAACCTGCAGTACGACAACGATGGCAAACCGCTCAACGTGGACCAATGGCTCCAGGCGAGAAGGGAGTTGAAGCATCTGGTGCCCCAGAATCTGCTCCTGCTGTTTCTCAATAGTGCAGATGACGTGAGCCAGCTGGGTGCTTCGCTGATAAAAGTGAGTTTCACGAACGAGGAATTCCTGAAGCTCGTGGATGCTGTGGCTAAATACCAGATTATCACGCAGCGCATCCGTGCCATAGAATTTCCGGAAGAGTTCGAGCAGTCGCTTCATAATGAAGTATTCTATCTTACGGTGAAGGGCCGTTCGGTGAATCTGGAGGAGTTGAAGAAATCCATCTCCAAGATGGTGAATCTGATTACCCGGAAAAACCAGTGGTTCTGCGTATGGAGCGTGCTGAAGCATCTCAACCTGATCAAGCATGAGAGCACCTTCGCCACCTTTGCCCATCAGATGATGAGTGCCGAGTGGTTTGGCACCATCGATCCCCGACTCCGCTTTACGGCAGATAATCTGAGCGATTACTCCCGCTACTTCAATGAGTACGATTATACCGAATGGGACGAGGTGATGTTTCTGGAGAAGAAGGAGCTGTATGGTATGACGAAGTGGTCGCCTAAGCTCTATCAGAATTTCTCCTCGCTCTGTGCCAGGATGATGCAGGCCATCTGGGGCTACAGCTTCTTCGGCTGATGAGGGAATTGAGGGAAGTTAAGGGGAGTGATAACTTCTCTAACTTCCCTTAACTTCTCTACTTTCGAAAGAATCTATATGAGTACGCTACGACTGAAGTTGCTTCAGCTGGTCTTCGGTCAATCCAGTAGCTTGTATGATTTGAGGCCAAGACATACCCATTGCCAACAAGTTACGGGCTACTTTAGCAATACCCTTTTCCTCGCCATCAACATAAGAGCCATAAAGACCGGAGTAGTAATCGTCAATAGCCTTAATACTTTCATCGTATTTTTCCTGCTCCTCACTACTCAAACAACGAACATCTGCCAGTTTTGCAAGATGATCGAATATCTTCTTCTGTGCCGTAAACGGCAATCTTTCCAATACTTCCATATACTTCAATACATAAATCCATTTTTCAAAACCTGTCTCGCATTCTTCCTCACTCTTATCAAAGAAAGGAAGAGAAAGATAGATGAAACGAAGCTTATCAGAAAACATGGAGTCGCTAGACTTCTCCCTCAAAGCTACGTCTGTTCTAAACTTTGTCACCTCATGCTCCCTTGGCATAAAATTCATGATGCATACTACATAAACCGGCACAAACTGGTATAAAACAGCAGTGCGGACACCTGCTTCATCAAACTTCTTGCGTTGGGCAACAAAAGCCTTACTAGCATAATAGATGGAACGATTCACAAAGAAAGGTACCCATCTGTTCTGCATCTCAACGATGAAATGCTTGTCACCGTCGGTAACACAATAGATATCAAAGATGCAGCCACGGAGATCATCTGTATCTCCAGGCTGTTCCTTATCCTTGAATGTTACGTCCTTGATTTGAAACTCGCCTTCAAACAAGTCATTCAAAAAATTAATCAGCAAGTCCTTGCTGAACTCTTGACCGAAGAGACGCTTGAAGCCCCAGTCGGTAAAGGGGTTGATATATCTACCCATAAGTCATTGTTTTAGATTCTGAAAATCTGCTGCGAAGATACGCTTTTTTATTGAAACAGCCAAGAATTTCTGGGATTTTCTTTCAAAAAGAAGGAAAGGAAAAGGTATGGAGAGAGAAAAAGATGAAGATGAGGGTGTATCATAAGTCCACGCCCCTCTCCTATATATAAATAAGGATAAGGGGGGACGAAAAAGCAAGTTTTATATGTTTTTTCGCCCAATTTGCATTTATTAACTTTTTTTTCAGACAACTTATTAAAATTTATCGTAAATTTGCAACCGGTTATTAAAATAAATAAGCCCAAACAAAAAGAATCATTAATTGAATCAATATATATACACTTAGTCAGACAATTATATAATTAAGAATCTGATTATCTCTATAAAACTACATAATATAACAATTAAAACCAAACAATTATGAGCAAAAAAAGTCAGTTTGGCATGACCCTATTACTATCTACGATCTTAGTAGGTGGCGCCAATGCGAGTACTGTTTCTACCTCAAACACATTGGGTGCAGCAATGATAGCACAGCAAGGTGCTGTTTGTAAGGGTGTGGTAAAGGATGCTACCGGTGAACCTATTATTGGTGCTTCTGTATCAGTGAAAGGTACTAAGAATGCTACCGTTACCGATTTGGACGGCAATTTTACCCTCTCTGGTGTAACCAAGGGTACTACAATCGTTATCTCTTATATTGGTTACGTGAACAGTGAAATCAAGTGGAATGGCACAAGTCTCAATGTAACTCTCGCTGAAGATACACAAGGCTTGGAGGAAGTAGTTGTTGTAGGTTACGGTACTCAGAAGAAGGTAAACCTCTCTGGTGCTGTTGCCAACGTGGATGGTAAGGTATTGGAAAACCGTCCTATCACCAACATCGGTCAGGGTCTTCAGGGAGTTGTTCCTAACTTGAATGTATCTATGAACAGTGGTGGTGCTCCTGGTGCCAGCTCTAGCTACAATATCCGTGGTAACACGTCTTTGAACGGCGGTAGCCCATTGGTATTGGTTGACAACGTTCAGATGGATGCCAACCTCGTGAATCCAGAAGACGTTGAGTCTATCTCTGTATTGAAGGATGCATCTTCTGCAGCCATCTATGGTGCACGTGCAGCATACGGTGTGATTTTGATTACTACCAAGAAGGGTCGCAAGAGCGACAAGCCAACCATCTCTTTCAACGCTACTGGTTACTGGCAGAGCCCTGCCAAGTCTTACCACAACGTTAACTCTATGCAGTACCTCAAGATGATGGATGAGGCTAACAAGAATGACGGTGGTTCAGGCCGATACTTCAAGGATCAGGTTTATAAATATACAGAGGAATACTTCAACGGAACCCGTAAGGATCCTGTATTCTTCGACGAGGCATACGACAAGGCTAAGTATGGCTACTGCGGCAATACCGACTGGTGGAATGAGCTTTACAAGACATCATTCTCTCAGATCTACAATGCCAGCATCAGCGGCGGTAACGACCGCACTACCTACTATGCATCTCTGGGTATGAACGACCAGAAGGGTATCTTGACAGCTGGCGACGATAAGTACAAGAAGTACAACGCTAACGTAAACATCTCTTCCAACATTACCAAGTGGTTGAATGTAAGCGCTAAGATTACTCATACTTATACATCAGAGCTTCACCCTACCGGTGGTACTACAGCTATGAACCCTACTGCTTACTCAGGTTTGAGCGCATACTCAGGTATGATGAAGAACGACTTGAGCCCATTGATGCCAGTAAAGCATCCTGATGGACACTATGCAGGTCAGGGTAGCTACACCAACCCTATCGCTATCATGGAGCAGGGTGGTAACGCCAAGTATCGCCAGAACGACTTGTGGATGACTGGTGCCGTACGCATCACTCCTATCAAGGGTCTCGTGATCAATGCTGACTATACATGGAACTTCTACGGCAGAAACGCTAACGAGCACGTACGTAACTTCTACGACTATACAGCCGTTCCAGGTACAGAGAACTACTATCCTTGGACTAACCCAAGCAGTATCACCGTATCTAACTACGATGACTACTATCAGGCATTCAACGTATTTGCTGAGTACTCACTGTCTTTGGCAGAGAAGCATAACTTCAAGGTTCTCGTAGGTTACAACCAGGAGAAGAAGCACAACAAGTATCACTGGGTAGGTCGCAAGAACCTCATCGACAACGATACTCCACAGATCAACCTCGCATACGGTGATATTTCTACCAGCGGTAGCGAGAGCATGTGGGCAACCAACGGTCTCTTCTTCCGTTTCAACTACGACTTCATGGGCAAATACCTCTTCGAGTTCAACGGCCGTGAGGATGGTTCTTCTAAGTTCGCTAAGGGTAACCGCTATGCGTTCTTCCCTTCAGGCTCTATCGCTTGGCGTGTATCAGAGGAGAAGTTCTTCGAGCCATTGCGCAGCTGGTGGGACAACCTGAAGATCCGCGGATCTTCAGGTTCTCTCGGTAACCAGAACGTATCTGGTAACTTCCCTTACCTCGCTACCTACGGTGTAAGCACCAAGGCTGGCGTATTGCTCGGCGGCACACGCCCTGTAGCTGTTTACGCTCCTGGCTTGGTAAGTAGCTCATTTACATGGGAGACCGTGAACCAGCTCGACCTCGGTATCGATGCAACATGGCTCAACAACCGACTGAGTGCATCTTTCGACTGGTATCGTCGTGACACCAAGGATATGTTGACCAAGGGTGCAACTCTTCCTTCAGTACTCGGTACAAGCGTACCAAGAAGCAACGCTGCCAACATGAAGACCACTGGTTGGGAAGTTTCTGTAGAGTGGAGCGATCGTTTGAGCTGCGGTTTGGGCTATCACATCAAGGGTGTATTGTCTGACTATCAGTCTGAAATCACCAAGTACTCTAATGATGCAAAACTCCTCGGCGACCACTACGTAGGTGAGAAGATTGGCGAAATCTGGGGTTTGGTATCTAACGGACTCTTCCAGAGCGACGATGAAGCAGCCAAGTGGGATCAGAAGGCTATCAACGGCGGCCACTGGAGTGCAGGTGACGTGAAGTTTGAAGATATCGATGGTGACGGCAAGGTAACTTGGGGCGAAGGTACAGTAGATAAGCCAGGTGACCGCAAGATTCTCGGTAACTCAACTCCTCGCTATGCATACGGTATTACAGCAGGTGCTGACTACAAGGGCTTCGACTTCGAGATGTTCTGGCAGGGTATCGGTAAGCGCGACTACTTCGGTGGTTGGGGTGGTGCTTCGTTCTGGGGCTTCACTGATGAGTGGTGTACTCCACAGACCACAGCTCTCGACTACTGGACAGAGGATAATCGTGATGCTTACTTCCCAAAACTCCATCACTACAGTGTAAATGGCAGTAACCACAATACCTCTTCACGCTATATGCTGAATGCAGCATACTTGCGTTTGAAGAACGTTACATTAGGTTATACTGTTCCATCCAGCTTGTTGAAGAAGGTAGGTATTGCTCGCCTCAGAGTATTTGTACAGGGTGAAAACCTCCTGACATTGACTCCTATGAAGGTGAAGTTTGCTGATCCTGAGACACTTGGTAACATGACTTACCCTATCAACAAGAAGATCTCTGTGGGTATGAACTTAACATTATAATGTTCGAGAGTTAGGAAAGTGTGTATTATTAATGCTTAAATAGACTGACAATGAAAATTAAAAATATATTCATTTTGAGTATGATGGCTGGTATGACACTTGCATCTTGCAACTATACCGATTTGAGCCCACAAGACTCATTTACAGATAAATCATACTGGAAGAGCGCCAACGACCTCAAGATGTACGCCAATGGTATCTACAGCAACATGCTGGCAGGTGCTTCATCTACTCTTGATAACGAGAGTGATAACTTTGTAACCAATAGCCCAAGTGGTTATCTGTTCAACAACTACACCGTTCCTACATCAGACGGTGGCTGGGGCTGGGGTAACGTGCGTAGCTGCAACTACTTCCTGAAGCGTTATCAGACTGCTTCCGGCTCTGAGGCTGATATCAACAAGTATGTAGCTGAGGTTCGTTTCTTCAGAGCACAGGATTACTATAGCAAGATCCGTAATTTCGGTGATGTGCCTTGGTATGAGTCTGACCTCCAGACAGATGATGAGGCAGAGCTCTTCAAGGGTCGTGACCCACGCAACTTCGTATTGAAGAAGGTAATCGAGGACTTGGAGTTCGCTATCCAGTGGCTCCCAGAGAAGACAATGGCAGAGAAGGGTCGTCTGCACAAGGATGCTGCCCGCACCCAGTTGGCTCGCGTTTGTCTCTACTACGGTACTTATATGAAGTATCACCACGAGGCTGGTTCTGAGGGCTTGACAGCAGAAAGCTTGATTACAAAGGCTAAGGAGCTGACCGACGAGATCATCAACAGCGGTAAGTATGAAATCGTAAAGGGTACTGACGCAGGTGCCGGCACAAGAGCATACGAGGGTTATCCACTCAGCTATGCCAACCTGTTTGTACAGGAAGACCTTTCTGACAACAAGGAGGCTATTTTGGCACGCTTCTACGAGACAGGTGTCCTTACCCACGAGACTGGCCGTCAGGCTGGTGGCAATGGTATGGGCTTGAGCAAGGACTTCATCGAGTCGTTCCTGATGAAGGATGGTACTCCTATCTATAACGAGGGTTCTGGCTACGAGGGTGATGACAACCTGGAGGTTGAAATCGCCAACCGTGACCCACGTCTCTATCAGCTCATCGACAACAACCACAAGCCATTCTGGCTCCGCAACAACAAGCAGGTGCAGAACAAGATGCCAGACTGCTCAGTTTCTGGTGGTGTAACAGGTTATCCATGTACCAAGTTCCACTCTGCTGACGAGACTCAGTGGCAGGCTCGCAACACCTCTTACGACTGGTTCATCTACCGTTATGCAGAGGTATTGCTCATCAACGCCGAGGCTAATGCCGAGTTGGGTACATGCACTCAGGCTGTTCTTGACAAGACCATCAACCAGCTTCGCGACCGTGTAGGCATGGCTCACCTTACAGTGAACCCTGTTGCTGACCAGAAGCCTATCAACTATGGTTATGAGCTTTCTAACCTGCTCTACGAGATTCGTCGTGAGCGTCGTATCGAGTTGGTTGGCGAAGGCTTCCGTATGGACGACTTGAAGCGCTGGAATGCGATGAAGTTGTTGGAGAATCCTCTTACTACTCTGGGTATCCGTGTTACCGACAAGGTGAAGGAGCAGTACAACGAGATCTACGCCTTCGATAGCAGCAACACTAGAGTATATAACGGCAAGACATATCTCCGCATCTACGCAGAGAGCTATGACGATGCTGCAGGTCGCAAGTGGTCAGACAACGACCGTCGTTGGTTGTATCCATTGCCAATCGACCAGTTGGCTTTGAACAAGAACCTGACCCAGAACCCAGGATGGACAGAATAACTATTTATCACAATAATGAGTTTTAGAATAGGCTTATAGTAAGATTAGGTTTATAAGATAAGTTTTTAAATTTGGTTCATTTATTGACTTACACTATTCTATAAATGAAAACTAAGCGTATGCCCTTTTGCTGTGAAGCAAGAGGGCATATCTTTTTTAAAAGCATACTTTTACCGAGCATATCATAAGCACAGATAATTGTACTTTATTATAATAATTGGGATATGCAGGGATGAACTAAGAAATAGTGGGCAAGCGATACTTTAGCCAAATCGAACAAAAAAACACCGATTTGGCTAATATATAAGGAATACTTTAGCCAAATCGAGTTAAAAAACATCGATTTGGCTAAAGTTTCGTTTGATTTTTCAAATAATTATCGTATTTTTGCACCGTAACAAATTATCTTATTCAAGCGATATGGAGCAAATTATAGGACGAAAAACGGAAATCAGACAGCTTACCGAGTATTACCATTCAGGAAAGGCTGAGTTTGTGGCAGTGTATGGAAGAAGGCGCATCGGCAAGACTTATCTGGTGCATAATCTATTCAAGGATGAGTTTGCCTTCGAGATGTCTGGGTCTATTGATGCACCAGCCGAGGCTCAATTGTCTAATTTTGGCTATGCTTTGCGTGAATTTGGCGACCCAAAGCTGCCTTTGCCTTCTAATTGGGCAGAGGCATTTGAGATTTTGAAGCAAATGCTGAAGTCGAAGTTGGGAGGTAAGCGCATACTGCTTTTTATAGACGAGTTGCCTTGTCTTGATACTCCCAAGTCTAATTTCCAGCAGGCTTTTGAGCATTTTTGGAATAGTTGGGCGGCTAATCAGAATGAGATTATGCTTGTGGTTTGTGGCAGTGCCACATCGTGGATGATTTCTAATCTCATAGATAGCCATGGCGGACTTCATAATCGTATTACGCATGAGATGTACTTGGCTCCATTCACACTAGGTGAGACGGAGGAGTATCTCCAGGCGAATGGATTCTTGTGGCCACGTCTTTCCATCTTACAGACTTATAGCATAATGGGCGGAGTGCCTTACTATCTGAGCTTGCTGGACAAGACGCAAGGTGTGGAGGCTAATGTGGATCGATTGTTCTTTGCTGAACGTGGTGAACTGAAACGAGAGTATGATAGGTTGTATTCTTCTTTGTTCCGAAACTCGGAAATCTATATGAGAGTGATAGAGACGCTGGCAAAATGTAAGCAAGGCATGACTCGCAAGGAAATTTCTACGCATCTGAATTTGAAGTCGGGTGGAACATTGACCAAGGTGCTTCGGGAATTGATCAACTGTGACTTTGTAAGAGGTTATAATACGCGTGAAAAGAAAATCAAGCAAAAAGACCAGATTTACCAGCTCACGGACTTATACACCTTATTTTATATGTCCTTCTGTCATCCTGGTACCACGGATGTAGCTTACTGGACGCATCAGATGGGCAAGCCTCGCCAAAACACATGGTATGGCTTGGCATTTGAACGTATCTGTATGTTGCATATTCCTCAGATAAAGAAGAGTTTAGGCATTGAGCAAATCTATACGGAGTATTATTCCTGGCGAAGCAAGTGCTCTACACCTGCGGCGCAGATAGACTTGCTGATAGAGCGAGCTGACCATCTGATTAATCTCTGTGAAATCAAGTATTCGCAGTCTCCTTATAGCATAACGAAGGAGGAAGAGCTTCGTATAAGAACTCGTATGGCTGATTTCGTAGAAGAGACGGGAGTACGTCATGGCATCTTGCCTACTTTGATAACTACGTTTGGTATTCGTCCTACAGCTCATTCGGCAATAGCACAGGTGCAACTCACCATGGATGATTTGTTTACATAAAAATGCAATGAAAATAATCTCTTAAGGGAAGATTTTATTTCCCTTAAGGAAAAAAATAAAAATCCTTAAGGGAAAATTTTCAATCTCTTCTTTGCCCATTTTCCGGGAGTTTCTTCACGATTGTCCTTTTCTAGAATATTATTTACATATCGGAAGCCGCCTATTTTTCTTTATCATCATCCCTACATTTTTCCCAAAAACCTTGGAAGTTACGAGGAAAAATCGTATCTTTGCCACCGAATAGCAATATTGCGTCCACGACCTTATAAAACATAAGAAGATGGCAAGATTTATAGACCCACGTGTCGATTGGGCTTTCAAGCGAATCTTTGGAAGCGAGGACACGAAAGAATGTCTGATCACATTCCTCAACGGACTGTTTGAAGACGAGTTGGTAATCAAGGACGTGACGTTTGCCAAGACCGAAAAACTTGGCTTGCGCCCCGATGACCGCGGTGTGGTCTTCGATGTCTATTGCATCACAAACGAAGGCAAGCATGTCATCGTAGAGATGCAGAAGAAAGAGCAGGAATACTTTGCCGACAGGGCATTGTATTACACGGCACGTGCCATTGTGCAGCAGGGCGTTCGTGGAATCTGGGACTATCACTTGGCTCCAGTCTATACGGTATGTTTCATGGATTTCGTGTCGGATAGTCCGATGCTAAAGGAGTTTCGTACCGACTTGGTGCTTACCGATTTGCAGACACGTCAGCGAGTGTCCGACAGGATGCGTATTGTGTACCTCCAACTGCCATTGTTCGACAAGCATACGGAGGCAGAGTGTATGGATATATTTGATTGTTGGATTTATATAGTGAAGAATATGAACATGTTTGAGCAGATGCCATTCAGCGAGAAGTATCCAGTCTTCCGCAAGTTGGCAGAGATAGGCGACCTCCGCAAGCTTTCCCGCGAGGAACTTGAGCTTTATGACGAGGACATCAAGAATATGCGTGATATATATGCCACCAGAAAGTTTGATGAGAAGAGAGGAATGGCGAAAGAAAAGATAGCCACAGCTTACCGCCTTTTATCAATGGGTCTTTCTGAAGCGCAAGTGGCAACGGCTACAGAGCTTCCACTGGAGGAAATTCAGAAAATGAAGGAATAAGAAGAGGCTAGCTGGACTTTCGAAAAACCAGCAGCTTATCCACCAATGCCTTTAATGCCGTCTTCACGCTGTTTGTGGCTGGCAGATGATGGGTGCTGATAAACTGCTGGCTCTCCGTAAGCCAGGCAACAATAGTTCTGATAAGCCATTGCGCTTTTTACGCAACGCAAATTACGCAATAAAAAACGAGATAGCCAAATGTTTTCTAGTATTTTAATAATAATTATCTCCTAAAGACAATTATCGGCTTCCAGTAAATACAGGCAAGTACCCCGACGGGACGCCTGGCGGAAGACTTTCTGGAGAATTCGAAAATCTGCGTCATCTGCGAAATCTGCGTGACTCTCTTAAAAGACCGAACAGGGCGAAAATCTGTGTTAATCTGTGAAATCTGTGGGACATAAATTATCCGCCGGGACGCCTGACGGGTCTCACAGTAAATGTACCATACGTTGACATAATAATATCCATTACGTCATCAAAAGACAACCATTTTTATCCTTTTTCCTCATTAAAAGACTATAATATAGATAGTTTCATTCATAAAAAACTTGCATTTTATTTTGTAATGTGCTAAAATAAATGTAATTTTGCACCTTGAATGGGGTTTTACCTTATTATATTTAAGAAAAGAAACAAAATAATTAGATAAAGACAATGGAATACAACTTCAGAGAAATCGAGAAGAAATGGCACCAGAAATGGGTCG
>OOCK01000424.1_pt1 | contig 29203 bp, 26 predicted proteins | sample 1670951 | NCBI WGS metagenome assembly OOCK01 (sample SAMN06348107, study PRJEB24527) | human gut metagenome | biome: human gut; feature: ankylosing spondylitis patient; material: feces | host: Homo sapiens | place: China | collected 2015-10
AGTGAACCGAATTTATTTAATTTTTAACCCCGTCCATTTTTAGTGGACAGTAGTGATATCGAATATACGATTCTCGTACGGTACAGCCAACCGTCCGCAACCCAGGAGTGGCCATCCCCATTCGTATTTCTGCCCATAATAATCGCAGGCAGGCGTCTTTCAAAGATCATCCGGCGGACATAGGTTTCAGATACATCTTCTCTGTAAACATTTCGATACCACTGTTCCATGAGATTGACAGCTTTGTATCTTTTGGTACTACTTCCGCTAGCCCCATAATCGGTGCCGCCCGCGCGGCCGATCAATCGGATCAGCCATGCGACGGAAATCGTCGGATCGTTGTACGGAGTCGCTTTAAGCAGGGAAGGTGTCTGTACCGCCTGTTTGATCAAATCCCATTGAATTGTCGCAGAAGAGATTACGTCCGGGGCCCGGTTATAGTAAAATTTATTATAAGTCAGCAATTGCGCAATGGCTACCGGCGTGCAACCAGTTGGATCAGTACCATTGGGAACCCGAATGTTATACGGATTAGATTGTCCCCATTTTGTTTTTAACATATTGGGAACATATTCTTCATTCGTCCAGGGGCCCGGCTCGGTTCCGATCAAAGTCGGGCCACCAGTGGGTCCCAAATGTCCTATATCGGTAATAGGACCACCGATGCCGCCACCTCCGGTCCCTCCGGTGCCGATGCCTCCGAGTGCCGCCTGGCGACCATTTGCAGGGGAAATACCAACTCACCGTCCGCTTCGGCCTGCTCGGGAGTGACCGTTACGGCATACCGGAACTCTTCGGTCGTGAGGCTTCCTTCATCGACGACCGCATAGACCGGCTCCAACCGGTCGTCGGCCCCCAGAATGGCATAGCCCGCCTCGTTCTCGAAATTGACGATGTAGAGCAGATCCTCCACGTCGGCCGTGGCTTCGCTGCGGGTACCGCCGGGACTTAACGCTTCGGGAGAAACCGTCGTCACGTTTTTCACACGCCGTATGCCGCCGCTGCGGGTGACAGCGCCGTCTTCCGCCGGAGCGTCGATCGCCTCGAGAAGGCCTTGCAAATCCTCAAGGGCTTGTTCGACGGGGACGACGTGCGAGATTTTCTGCTCGGGGACGGACGGAGGTTGGGGGACTTCCTCTGTGGTCAAGTCACTGGTACAGCCGACAAGCAACCCTAAAATTGCCAGTAGCGACAAATACTTCATGTTTTTCATATCAAATTAGGGTTAAAGCGAATAAAATGACAAATTCAGAGATGTTTTTATTAAAAAAACAAAAATCGTGCAATTATTTTTGAATATTCAAACTTTTGCAATGTGAAATCGAGCGAAAAATCTTTTGTCGGTTTGGATATATACGACAAAACCGACCGGGCAAGGGCGTCCCGCCTTCCGTCGCATTTTCGCGCCGACTTTTCACCATCCTTCCCTCCCGCCGCACCGACCGGCCTCCGGTCCGTTGCGCAGATCGAAAGCTCCGTAGTAATAATACCCGTTGGCTGTCCCTCCCCATCCGAAATTGCAATGGATCAAACGTTTGTCTAGAGCGTCTTTCTTGCGAAACAGGACTGGAGCGGCAAGAATTTTAGCCCGTATTGAAGTTCGACCTTATATTATGCTGTTCCTGTCGGCTATTTATTGCAACGCAGGATCGACCTCCGGCGTGCAGGTTATCGAGGCGGTCTTGACATCGCCCTCGACGGTCGTCCAGCGAAGCGTCAGCGTATGCTCTTTTTCGAGCGTCGGGGCACTGGTGAAGACGATTACAGGGGATTTTGTCTGTGAACTGAAATCTGTCAATGAATAGTAAACCATTTTCATGTCGGCAGCAGTCAACTCCGACGGACGCTTTTCGATGGTTTTGAGATAATCGTAATTTTGCAGAAATTCATACTTATATTCTCCCATATCGTAACCGTCGTGTACGAAATCGGAGGAAGAGTTGATGCGCACCTGCAAAACATCGTCGAGCGATGTCCCGGCGGGATGTGCTTCATCCCAGTCGGCATTGCTTGTAACGACCATTTTACTGAAATTATCGGCAAAAGTGGCGACCATAGGTAAAGCACCGTTAGCTAATACCTGATTAAAATCAATATCGTTGTTTCTTGCAGCCCATCGGTTGAATTTTTCGATGTCTGGTCCGTAAAAAAAATACATTTTGGGAGATGGTATGCATATGACAAATCCCGCAATCTGTTTTTTCGATAACCTATGTGCATCCCCCGAACATTCGTTTTGAAATTCAGTCAACATGATCTGCCCATCGACATACAATTCGACAAAATTTTTATGGAACCCACCTAGTCCATCCTTTTCCGATTTTTCGCAGGCGACACATAATGTAACGATCGACAACAGCACGCCCAAATATTTGATTCGTTTCATAATAGGAGATTTTAAGGTATTTCCGTATAAGTAATCATTCGCAAATCGTCAGTGTAATTTCCATCTTGGGTACCTTCTACATTATCTATCCCACTTTCCTGATCAACAGGCTTTGTCGTCGTGTTAAAACTACCGCTAAAATAATAACCGTTACATAGTCCATTCCATCCGAAATTACAATGAATAAGCGTTTGTGGAACCTGCTCCTTTGAAGAGATTGATGTAGTACCGTTACGATAATAAGTTTTTATATAACGCATTCGATATAACCAACCATCTATATTCCACTGATGATTAAGTTTTCTGCCAGTACTAGAATGTCCTCTTACTATAGTTGTTTTTTTTCGATCCAACATCATCGTACGTACATAACTATCACGGTAAGTGTGATCATTTACTCCCTTATAAAGGACATAAGTCAAACCATCTCGAGAATCTTTTAGACTCGCAGAACTTCCATCCAAACCATAATCCATATTCAGGACAACGCCGATTGCGTATATTAAATAGACACAGCTTTGGCTTCAGGAGTAAGAGTGGACGGTTTTCCTTCTGTGGCTATAAGAAGATTAGGATTCTGAATCGCACGTCTGATCAATGTCCAATCGATCGGAGTTCCTTTGATCGACCCGACTACAGAACCATAATGCCAATAATTTGATACTAAAACCTGTGCCACAGCAATAGCCGAACATCCTGCCCAACAACATTTTCCATTGATTTGTGTGACACTTGCATTAAAAGGATACCCTTGTCCCCATTTCACCGGGATCAGCGGTCCGACTTTTTCTTGAGTGACATAAACATATTCTCGTCTTAAAACATCGCCGCCTAAATCCCCCGTGTGACGTCCGTCGTCGCTCATAGGTGCGACTCCTCCATCAGCATCTATATCGGCATTTTCGATTCCAATGATCGCGGCCTGTGCAACCATTTGCAGGGGGAATACCAATTCACCGTCCGCTTCGGCCTGCTCGGGAGTAACCGTTACGGCATACCGGAAATCTTCGGTCGTGAGGCTTCCTTCATCGACAACCGCATAGACCGGCTCCAACCGGTCGTCGGCCCCCAGAATGGCATAGCCCGCCTCGTTCTCGAAATTGACGATGTAGAGCAGATCCTCCACGTCGGCCGTGGCTTCGCTGCGGGTGACAGCGCCATCTTCCGCGGGAGTATCGATCTCTTCGAGGACGGATTGCAACTCTTCGAGAGCCTGTTCGACAGGGACTGCATGCGGATTTTCAGCAGTCGGAGGGTTTTCACCGAAAGGCCCCGGCTCCGCGCCCGGATCGGCCGTACAGCCAGCCACAGTCAGAACCCGAAAAATAGCGAAAAAAGTCCGAAATGTTTCATAACGGATTAATTTCAGGGTTTTCGGTCGAACCCTGTTCCGAGAGTTCTGAAAATTCCCGGAACAGGGCCGGAAGAAGTTTTCCTCCTGATCCGAAATTAAACATTTCTTTGTTGATTACCAAATAAAATACAATTTTATTTGCAATCAAATAAAACAAACCGCATTCGGGCTTCGTCGCGCACGTCGCGGTGGAAGATGCCCTTGACAGTCGCCGCCGTATCTTCCCGGCCCCGTTATTTCGCACTGCCGTAATGCCAGGTGACCGCCTGCCGGATGTCGGGATGGAGCGATTTGCCGACGGGACAGGTTTCGGCCGCGCCTTGCAGGATTTTCTTGTCTTTGTCGCTGTAATCGCCCGGCAGGTAGAAATCGAGCCGGATCTCGGCGATGCGGCGCGGTTCGGCGGCCATGACTTTCTGGATCTCCACACGCGTTCCCTTCAGGTCGATTTCGAGCCGACGAGCGGCTATCCCCATCAGGGTCAGCATACAACTTCCCAGAGCTGCAGCAACCATGTCCGTCGGAGAGATGTATTCGCCTTTGCCGTTGTTGTCGGTCGGAGCGTCAGTGATAACCCGGTTACCGGACTGGACGTGCGTGATTTCGGTCCGCAGATCGCCCAGATACAAAGTTTGAATCGTAGCCATTTCCTAAAATTTTTAAGTGAATGTTTCCTGATAAAGATAGTGAAATGTGAGGGCAATCGTGCGGACTTGCACCCAAAAGATTGCCAAACCGAATCCTATCTTCTGCAAAGATAGGGAAAGCCGAGAGAAAAATGGAAACTTGGGCCCAGTTTTCCGAACCGCATCCTATCTAAGACTATGTCAAAGATGGGGAAAAGTGAGTGACAAGCCAAACTTGATTAGCATTTCTTCTCCTTGCGCGGCGAAATCCACGAGAGCCTTCCGCATCCGCTCCGATCGTCGGTCGGTCGAGCCAGCCCGAGCCGCATCTTGTAAAACCACCGTTTTTCGGAAAGTCCGGAAGACAGGTCCGCCATGCCTGAAATTCCGTTCCGCCCGTTCCGCGTCCTCTCCGATCCGGGCAGCGACGGACAGCGGCACGCCCGGACCGGATATTTGCCCGGACCGGGAGACCGAAAGCGAAATAAATTTCGTACATTTGTCCTCCATAAGGACTTATGCTCGAAAAACTCGCAAAACAGACCGCCATATACGGCATCAGTACGATCGTCGTACGATTCCTGAACTACCTGCTGACACCCTATTTCACCCGGGTGTTCGACCCGGGCATTTACGGGATCACCGTGGACGTATATGCCCTGATTCCATTCGCTCTCGTGATCCTGACGATGGGAATGGAGTCGGGATACTTCCGTTTTGCAGCCAAAGCCGACGAAGCGGGCGGCGACGTGACGGCCGCCAAACGGCGATTGTTCGCTACCACATGGGGCATCACTTCCCTGGCAGCCCTGCTTTTTTTCGGGCTGGTAACCCTCTTCCGCACGACGGTTTCCGAGTGGATGGGAGCGGATTACGCCGCAAACCCCGACTTCGTAGTATGGGTCGCGGCGATCATTTTCCTCGACGTTTGCACGGCGATTCCCTTTGCACGCCTGCGGGAACAGGGACGGGCCCTGACCTATGTCGGGTTCAAGGCCTTCAGCGTCGTAATTACGGTAGTTTTGGCAGTGGCCTTCGGTCTTGCCGGCTTTTACGAAACATCGTTCGGCGTAGGCTGGGTCTTCGTGGGCAACCTGATCGCCAGCCTGCTCACCCTATTGGCAATTCTCACCACGACGAACCGCACTCTGCCCCGTATCGACGGCAAGTTGCTGCGGCGGGTGCTCGTCTATTCACTGCCGCTGATGGTCAGCGGCATCGCAGGCACGGCCAACGAATTCATATACCCCCAGATGATCAAGTACCTCGTACCGGAAGGTGCGATGGGCGAAGTGGGTATTTACGGAGCGATCGTCAAAATCGGTATGGTGCTCATGCTTTTCGTGCAGATGTACCGGTTGGCCGCCGAACCCTTCTTCCTGGCCGATTATAAAAAATCGGACTTTTTGCAGATGAATGCCGCAGCACTTAAATACTACGTGCTGGTGTCGATGTTCATATTCCTGGGAATCGCTTTTTTCCGGGATCTTTTCGGACTCATCGTCGGCAAGGATTTCCGCGAAGGAATCGGCATTTTACCGGTGGTGTTGGGTGCGAACGTCCTCAACGGCGTATGGCTCAATCTGTCGTTCTGGTACAAACGGGAGGAGCGAACCTCGCTGGCTATCGTGGTTACCTTTGTGGGCCTGATATTTACGATCGGATGCAGCCTCTCATTTATTCCCCGCTGGGGATACTACGGAGCAGCCTGGGCTCGTTTAGTCAGCGAAGCGGCGATGGTTGCGGTAAGTTTTTGGCTCAACCGCCGTTTTTATCCCATGCCTTACCAGACCGGACGGATTTTGGGATATGTGGCGTTGGCGCTGGTTCTATACGGCGTGAGTGTCGTCGTGGATGACCATGTCGCTCCGGCTGTACCCAGATATGCTTGCTACGCGGCCTTGTTGCTGCTCTACTTTTACTATGCCGTGCGGCGGGAGAAGATCGACCTTCGGGCACTGGTCCGTTCCGCAATGCACCGGGGCATAAATAACAACGAAAGATGAGTGAAAAATTGATTATATTGCTGCTCAGCGGCACGCTGCTCATGACCGGAGTCATGGCCCTTTCGTGGGAACCCGGCCGCGATCGCACGCTGACGCTGGGACTGGTTCTGGTGGCGATGCTATGCATCGCGGTCCGGCAGCGGCTCCGGCGGATGCAGCGGAACAGGGAGTAAAATGCGGTTTTCGGAGGTCATCGGTCAGCGGGAGTTGAAACGTCATCTGGTGCGCGGGGTCGATGCCGGACGGGTGAGCCACGCCCAGCTCTTCACGGGACGTCCCGGAGCCGGGGCTCTTCCGCTGGCATTGGCTTATGTACAGTACCTCAACTGTACGAACCGCCGCGACGGTGATTCGTGCGGCGAATGTCCCAACTGCCGGCAGATCGCCGGTCTGGCGCACCCCGACCTGCACTTCGTCTTCCCGGTCAATAAACAGGGTAAAAAATCGGGAGAAGCGGTTTTGAGCGACGACTTCATGCCGCTCTGGCGGCAGGTCGTCAGCGAGCGAAACGGTTATTTCTCGCCGCAGGAGTGGTACGACCGCCTCGACCTGGGCCGGACACTCAAAGGGGCGATTTCGGCCCGCGAAGCCGACGGTATCATCCGCAAGCTCTCGTTCAAGAGCTTTGCCGCCGAGTACAAGTGCGTGATCGTATGGCTTCCGGAAACGATGAACGAGGAGGCGGCCAACAAGATTCTGAAAATTCTCGAAGAGCCGTGGGAAAAGACGCTCTTCGTGCTGGTGAGCGAGCGTCCCGACTTGTTGCTGCCCACGATTCTGTCACGAACGCAGGAGGTGGTCGTACCCCGGCTGACCGATGAAGAGGTTCATGCGGAGCTCGAACGCCGAGGGGAGCGCGATCCGGAGAAAATTCGTACCTTTACCCGGCTGGCTGCGGGCGACCTGATCGAACTGGAGCATCTGCTGCGCGGCGAAGGGGACGAACTCCGCAAAGACGATTTCGAATTTTTCTGTTCGCTCATGCGGTTGAGCTACAACGACAAGCACCTCGAATTGATGGCCTGGGCCGAAGAGGTCGCCCAACTTTCGCGGGAGCAGCAGCGGGCTTTCCTGACCGATGCGGTGCGTCTTTTGCGGGAGAGCTACCTGCTGCATGCGGGACTGGGCGAAATCTCCTGCCTGTGGGGTGAGGAGGCGAAGTTCTGCCGCAATTTCGCGCCGTTCATCGGAAACCAGAACATCGAATCGCTGGTCGCGGAGGCCGAATCGGCGATGGCCCAGATCCGGCAAAACGGGAACCCGACCATCGTGTTCACCCATTTCGCATTGAGCGTGAGTAAGATGATTAAAAAATTGTAGTTATGGCAAGAGCGATCATACTGACCGGAGGAAACGTGGGCGACGTAAAGACCCGCCTGCAAAACGCACAGCGGCTGATCAACCAGCACGCCGGACCCGTCATGCGCTGTTCGCACCGTTACAAGAGCCGAGCATGGGGTTTCGATGCCGAAGAAGAGTTTTCCAACCAGGTCCTCGAGGTGGATACCGACCTGATGCCCGAACAGTTGCTCGACGCTTTACAGGCGATCGAGCGGGAACTGGGGCGCGACCGCGAGGCAGAACAGTCGCTCAAACAAAGGACCGGTGCCCGATATACGTCGCGCCCGATCGACATCGACATACTCTTCTACGACGACCGCGTGATTCGCACCGAGCGGCTGACCGTTCCCCATCCGTTGATCCAGGAGCGCGAATTCGTGCTCGTCCCCCTGTGCGAATGGATGCGCGACTACCGCCATCCGGTGTTGGGGAAAACGGTCGGAGAGCTGCTCGAAGAGCTGAAAAATCGGAATGAAACCCATGAAAAAGCATAAGTTCAAGATACTGACTTTCGTCGCGGTGGCCGCAGCCCTGGCGGGGACGGGATGTTTCAAGTCGATCGGTTACGAAACATTCTACGTGCTCCGGCCCTGGGCGCAGGAAGGTACCGTCAAGACCCCCATCCCCCGGGAAGATATGCTGGCCTATGCCTTCGACGCGGACACAACCGAATGGAGCGTGCTCTCTTACGAGGACGCCGTGGCCGGAATAATCACCTCCCGGAGAACCGGCGAGAAGTTGCGGCCGATCGCCCAGGGCGAGCCATACGAGATCGACGGCAACGAAAACTGGCTGGCGATGCAGCTCAACGGCCCCCGGTTTCTCATCCTGGCCGTGGACCAGTCGAATCGGCTTTACGGATTCACCGAGCAGGCCATCGGGGAGAATCTTCCGCAGATGCACGTGAGCGTAACCTTTTACCCGAAAGAAAAAGGCAAACGTTTCCTGAAGGGCAAATGGATCATGTGCAACGACTTTTATACGGAACCCGAGCCGGAACCGGATCCTGATCCTGAAAATCCCGACACGCCCGATAACCCGGACAATCCGGGAACGGAAGACCCGAATCCCGACGATCCCGGTACGCCTGACGACCCGGATACCCCTGAAAATCCGGATACCCCGGACACCCCGGACACACCGGCTCCGGACGATCCCGATACGCCCGAAAATCCCGACACCCCGGAAAACCCGGATGTGCCCGATAATCCGAATCCGGACACTCCCGACGAACCGGCAGTTTCCGGCGCCCGCTCGTCCTTGTTTCGATAACAGAAAAACGATATGAAACGACAAAACCATAAAGTGATCGTCTGGCTTCGGGTCTGCGTCCTTGCGATGTTCTGCCCGGCGTTCCTGTGGCGCTGCGCGACCGTCATGAACCTCGAAGGCGGTCCGATCGACACCCTTCCCCCGGTGATCGTGTCGATGTTGCCGGACAACTTCACGACCAACTTCACCGCCAGCAAGATTTACGTTACTTTCGACGAATTCGTACAGCTCAAGGACCAGCAAAAAGAGTTTTTCACGTCGCCCCAAATGAAGAAAAAACCCCAGCTTTCGATCCGGGGCCGGGGCATCCTGATCCAGATCAAGGATACGCTCAAGGAGAACACGACCTACGCGCTGAATTTCGGCAGTGCCGTGCGCGACAACAACGAGGGCAATCCGCTCTACTCGATGCGTTACGTCTTCTCGACCGGCCCGGAGGTGGATTCAATGGTCGTTTCGGGATATACGGCCGACAGCTACACGGCCGACAGCGTAGCCAAGAGCTTCATTTATTTCTTTCCGGCCGATTCGGTGGAGGATATTCCCGAATACGACTCGACGATGTTCAAATACCAGCCTGCGGTGATCGCCCGTGCGGAAACCAACGGTATTTTCATCGCCCAGAACCTCAAGCCGATTCCCTACCGGGTCTATGCCTTCGAAGATAAGAACAACAACCAGATTTACGAACCTTCGGTCGATCAGGTAGGCTTTCTCACGGGAACGTATAACCCCGCCGAGCTGCCCGACTTCGGCATCTGGTACGACTCGATCCGCCGCTACGTGACGGCCGACCCGCAGCTTTACTTCCGAATGTTTACCGACGAGGCTTTCGGTCGGCAATACCTGCGTGAATCGGAACGTCCGGTGCAGCACAAGGCGCTCCTCTATTTCAATGCGGGCCATCCCCGGATCGACAGCATCGTGTTCGACAGCATCCCTGCCGACCGCGTAATCATTGAGCCTCAATCACGCAACCGCGATACGATCGCGTTGTGGTTCGACGTTCCTTCGGCCAGTCTGCCCGATACCATCCGGGGAGAAATTACCTACATGAAGCACGACTCCCTCGACCGGCTGCTTCCCTCGACCGAGAAGTTGAAACTGGCCTGGCGGTATATCGAATCGAAAGAGGAGGCTAAAGAGCGCGAGCAGCTCGAAAAGGAGAAAGAGAAGACACTGGCTGCCGGCGAAGAGTGGGTCGAACCGGAGAAGCCGAGTACGTTTACCTACAAGTTTTCCACGACCGGTTCCGTTACCCCCGAAACCAAGCTGTACGTCGAATTCGACTACCCGCTGGTCCGGTTCGACTCGGCTGCCGTCGTGCTGACAGAACAGATGGAGAAGGAGGAACCGCGTCCGATCCGGATCCGATGGCAGCAGGATACGGCCAACATGCGGCGCTGGTGGCTGGATGTTCCCTGGCAATTGAAAAACAATTATGCCCTGACCATCCCCAAAGGAGCGTTGGCAGATGTGGCGGAGCAGCAAAACGATTCGATCGCAGTCAATTACACGGGTGTCGATCCCGAGAAATTCGCTACGTTCATCGTCAATGTGGTCGGTAAAAGCGACGAGGCGAGCTACATCGTGCAGTTGCTGAACGAATCGGGAAAACTCCTTCAGGAAAAAACCGGCGTGCACAGCGGAGTATGCCGTTTCAATTACGTACCGGCCGGCAACGTGAAGTTCCGCATCATCGAGGACATGAACGATAACGGTCGCTGGGACACGGGCAATCTGGTGGAACGGCGGCAGCCCGAGCGGGCCGAATACTATATGGACGATAAAAACATCGATACCTTCGCGGCGAAGGAGAACTGGGAAGTGGAGCTTACTATCGATATGAACAAGGTATTCGCGCCGGTAACGATGCAATCCCTCGCCGAGCTGCTCGAAAAACGCGAAGCCCTGCGCTTGCAAAAGGTGCTGGAAGAGCGGGCCAAGAATCCCAGGCGGAACACCAACAGCAATACCTCGAACACGACGAGCACCATGGGCGGAGGATTCAACAGCGGTATGAACACGATGATGAACGGATTGAGATGATGAGGCGTTTAGGAATGATATGCCTGTTCCTCGGAGCGGTGCTGTGCGGCGGCACAGCGGCGGCACAGCATACGCTGGGCGTAACGGGCGGTTACGGCTACGGCAATGCCCGGTTTTATCCCGACCAGGAAACCCGGGCGGTCTGGGGATGCTACACGGCGGGCGTAACGTGGCGCTATTACGGACCCCAGCGTTTCGTAGGCGGTTTCGGCATCGATTTCGAATATCTGCAACGGGGATTCTCGTTTCTTCAGAATCCGACCGAAGAGGACCCGGCCAAATACCAATGGTACACGCGCCGCGTCAAGTCGCTGATGCTGCCGATCGTCTGGCAGCCGCACATCTACCTGTTCAAAAACCGGATGCGCGTCTATCTCGATGCGGCGGTCTTTTTCTCCTACAACATCTCCTCGACATTCATCAACGAACAAGGTTCGACGGTATCTCCGGAGCAGTCCAAAGGTCCTTGGCGGGGAGAATATGATTTCAAAGTGGTCCGCGACAACCGGTGGGGGTACGGTCTGGCGGGCGGCGGCGGTGTCGCCGTACTGGTGAAGCAACTGGAGTTCAGCGTTCGGGTGCGTTACTACTTCGGCTATTCGGACCTGCTGCGCAATCACAACAAGTATGCGGGAAATACGACGGACGGCTACGAAAATCCATTCTATACTACCCCCCAGCGATCCCCGCTCGATAACCTGACCTTCAGCATCGGCGTCAGCTACCGTTTCAACAAGTCCGGTTTCACGGAGTGGAACAACCGTCCGCCCAAGCGGGACAAGAACAAGGAGGTTTTCAATTACAAAGGAGTCACAAAATAACCGAAATATGGAAACTACACGCCAGCAAAAGATCGCCAAACAGATTCAGCGCGACATGGCCGAAATCTTCCAGAAGGAGGGGGCCGAAATCGTACGGGGAGTGCTCGTGACGGTAACCGCCGTGCGGGTTTCGCCCGATTTTTCATACGCCAAGATCTACGTCAGCGTCTTTCCCTTCGAACAGAATGCCGCTGTCATGGCCACGCTGGAGCAGCACAATTGGTTCCTGCGCCGGGCATTGGGTCAGCGGATTCGGAACCAGCTCAAGACGGTCCCCGAAATCCAGTTCTTCCTGGACGATTCGCTGGAGTACATCGAGCAGATCGACCGGGCGATGCACCGCGAGGAGTAACCTGCGATCCGCCGAAGGCCGATGCTCACCCGATTCTTTGCCCGCCGCTATCTATTTTCACCGAAATCCCGTTCGGTGATCAACGTTATTGCGGGTGTGAGCGTTCTTTCGTTCGCCATGCCCGTTGCGGCGATGATCGTGCTGCTGTCCGTGCTGAACGGTTTCGGAGATTTCGCCAAGTCCATGTCTTCGGCCTTCGATGCCGATCTGACCGTTGCCCCCCGTGAAGGGCAGACCTTCGCATCTGCGGAAATCGACAGTCTGGCGCTGACCCGCGTGAAAGGGGTCGGGGTCGTTTCGTACCTGCTCGAACAGCAGGTTTTGCTCGAACGGGACGGTTTGCAGACGATGGCCACGTTGCGAGGCGTGGACGACCGTTATACAGAAGTGTTCCCGATCGAGGAAACGATCCCGCTGGGCAGTTGGAGCGTTCGCACGGGCGATCTCGACCGACTGGTGCTGGGACGCGACATGGCCCGCACGCTCGGAATCCGGTCTTTGGTCCGTGCCGAAGTCGCCGTCTATGCCCTGCGGCGCGGCAGTTTCTCGTCGTTGCTTCCCGTCGATGGATATTCGGTGCGGCGGCTCGACGTCGGAGGACTCTTCTTTCTCGATTTGGAAAGCGAGAATGAATACGCACTTACCTCCCTGCGTGCAGCCCAGGAACTTTTCGATCGTCCGGGACGCATATCGGCGATCTCGGTGCGCGTAGCCGACGGTGCGGACGCGGAAAAGGTCCGGCGTGAAATCGCCGGAATCGTCGGCGACGATTTCACGGTGCGCACCCGCGACGAGATGAACGCCCTCTTCTTCCGACTGGTTGCCTACGAGAAATGGGGCGTTTTCTTCATTTCGCTGCTGGTCCTGGTGCTCGCCTCGTTCTCGGTAGTCGGGACCCTCGTGATGCTGATGATCGAGAAACGGGACGATGTGGCCACGCTGCGTGCCCTGGGCGCCGATACGAAGCTCATTCGTTCGATCTTCGTCGGCGAAGGACTCCTGATCGGCGGTCTGGGGGCGTCGATAGGAGCCGTGCTGGGCGTAGGCTTCTGCCTGGCACAGCAACATTTCGGAATGATTCGCATCCCGGTCGATACGTTGTTGTTATACAGCTATCCCGTAGAGATGCGCTGGAGCGATTTGCTGATCGTTGCGGCGGCTTTCGGGGCGGTAATTCTGGCGATTTCGGAGCTGACCGTGCGGAGTGTGATGAAAAACAACAAACTATGATATGAAACGATTGATCCGTCTGTTTTGTCTGATCGCGGCGGCAACCGCCCTCGGTTCCTGCGCCCGGGACAAGGTGATCCCCGACGAGGAGCTGGCCCGGATTTTCCGGGATGCCTATCTCATCAACGCCTACGTTTCGGACCGGGGAGTGAAGCTCGACTCGCTCGAACTTTACGAACCGGTTTTCAGCCGTTACGGTTACACGGCCGAGGATGTCCGCTATACTATCGGCAACTTCTCACGGCGCAAAAGCGCCAAGCTGAGCGACGTGGTCGAACAATCCATCCGGCTGCTCGAAGAGGAGAGCGCCTACTACAAGTACGAAGTCGGCGTACTCGATACGATCGACAACGTGGCCCGTCGCCGTTTCACCCGCACGGTCTATTCCGACTCGCTGATCCGGGTCACCCGGATCAAGGACACCGCACGGCTTCGGGTTCGGATTCCCGACACACGCCTCGGCGAATACCGTGTGTCGTTCGACTACCTGATCGACTCGCTCGATGAGAACCTCGCGCCCCGTATGCGGGTATGGCTGGTGGAGGCCGACAGTTCCCGCAAGGGCGAATCCTCCTCGATCCTGCGGAAGTCGAGTCGGGAGCGTGTTTCCCGGATACTCCAGGCGGACAGTTCGGCCCGTTCGCTCGTACTCTCCCTGTACGGGACCCGCGAAAAGTTCAGGCGTCCCGACGTGACGATATACGACCTGAAAGTATCCTATACGCCCGAAACCGCAGAGGCCGTGGACAGCCTCTACATCGACCAGTTGGGTCTTAAAATCTTCGCCGATGAATTCTTCTCCGTCTTTTCGCCGGATAGCCTCCAACTACCTCTTCACGGGGAGGCAGCTCGTTAAACACCCGCTGGTGACGGTTCGGGCCGACGGACGCATCGAATCCGTCGAAACGTGCGCCGCGCCGGACGGCAGACCCGGTGTCGAATTTTACGCGGGAGTCTTGGTTCCGGGACTTATCAATGTCCATTGCCACCTGGAACTCTCCTACCTGCGGGGCGCTATTGCCCAGGGCGGCGGCTTCGCCGCTTTCGCCCGGTCGATGGGCCGGGTGCGGGGACAGTTCAGCGAACAGGAGCGGGCTGCGGCCATCGCTGCGGCCGACGCCCGGATGTGGGCGGAGGGAATGCAGGCCGTAGGCGATGTAGCCAACGGAGATTCGGCCTTTGCCGTAAAAGCCCGCAGCCGCCTGTCGTACCGTACTTTCGCCGAAGTCTTCGGGCTGCATACCGACTCGACGGACGAACAGCGGCGTCTGCTCCGCTATCCCGAAACCTCGCTGACCCCTCACTCGATCTACTCCGTGCAGGATGCCCTTTTCCGGGAGATCTGCGCGGAGGACGACGCACCGCTCTCGATCCATTTCATGGAAACGCCGGCTGAAGCCGAACTCTTCGAACAGCGCGGTGAGCTGTGGGAGTGGTACCGAAAGGCGGGTTTTACGTGCGATTTCCTGCATTACGGCTCCCCGGCAAGGCGGATCGTGGAGAGCGTTCCGGCCGACCGGAGCGTTATTCTGGTTCACAACTGCTGCGTGAATCAGCAAGATATCGATTTGATAATGAATCATTTCACGGCTCCGGTCTGGTGGTGCCTGTGTCCCGGATCGAACCGTTACATTTCGCGGCTGGTTCCCCCGGTGGAACTGTTTCGCCGCAACGGGCTGAATATCTGCCTCGGAACCGATTCGCTGGCATCCAATACGGCGCTTTCGCTGCTCGGCGAGATGCAGCATCTCGGGAAGATACCTCTTGCGGAACTCCTGACCTGGGCCGCACCGAACGGAGCGCGTGCGCTGGGTTTTTCCGAGCTGGGCGAGGTCGCTGCGGGCAAACGGCCAGGGCTGGCGGTGCTGTCCGGATTGGATTACGACTCGATGACGCTCACGCCTGCATCGTGCATCGCACGGATTCTCTGATCGGGTGAATGCAGGCCGCTATTTCCGTCGGCAAACGCTCCGGACCAGGCCGGGAAAGAGAGCCGTTCCCGAAAAAAGACAATAACGACAAAGGACGGAATTCCGTCCTTTGTCGTTATTGCTGCCCGTCGATTACAACGGCAAGTACTTTTCGACCGTATCGCGCAGGTGATCGCCTTCGAGATGGGTGTAGATTTCGGTGGTCAGGATACTCTCGTGCCCCAGCATCTCCTGCACCTGACGGATCGAAGCGCCCCCTTCGAGCAGATGCGTGGCGAACGAATGACGGAAGGTGTGGGGACTGATGTGCTTGTCGATTCCGGCCCGGTGAACGGCTTCGCGCAGGATCGTGAAGACCATCACACGGGTAAGCTGTGTCCCCCGGTTGTTGAGGAACACGACGTCCGATGCGGACGTTTTAGTCGCCCGGTCGTCGAGGTAACGCTGAATCTTTTCACGAGCCGCCCCGCTGACCGGTACGAGGCGCTGTTTGTCTCCCTTGCCCGTCACGCGGATATAACCTTCTCCGAAAAAAAGGTCGCCCAACCGCAGCGAGGTGAGTTCCGAAACGCGCAGCCCGCACGAATAGAGGACTTCGAGCATCGCGCTGTCCCGCCGCCCCTTGACCGTAGAGGTATCTACGGCGGCAATGATGCGATCGATCTCTTCGACCGTAAGAATGTCCGGGAGGTGACGGCCGAATTTGGGCGTATCGATGAACTGGGTCGGGGTAGAATCGACCACGTCGGTCAGCATCAGGTAGTTGTAAAAGCTACGGATACCGCTCAAAGCCCGCGCCTGCGAGGTTTTCTCCCGTCCTTGATCGTACAAAAGGGCCAGGTAGCGCTCGATCATCGGAGCTTCGACCTTGCGGGGCGGCACGTCGTAGAACCGGAGGATGAAGTGGGCGAACTGACGCAGATCGCGCATGTAGGATTCGACGGTATTCTCCGAGAGCCGTTTTTCCAGTTTGATATAAACGCGGTAACTGCGGCCGATTTCTTCCCATTTTTTGAGAGTTTCTGCCATTTTTATTTAACTTTGTAGAAGATAGGATACGCCTCGGAAAACTGCGAGCAAGCTCCCGTTTTCTTCTCGGCTTTCAAAGATAAGACGCGGCTCGGACAAGCTCGAACGACCGACGCCCGAAGCATACGCAGAGGACACTTGTGAACTCTGCCTGCAAGGAGGAGGAAAACAGAAAGTTAAGTTTGGCTTGCCGCTTGCCTATCATTATCTTTGCAGAAGATAAACTTCGCCCCGGCAAAGTCCGCATAAATTCGGCACTGCGCCCGGCCCGATTGTCTTCTCAGAGGCGAAGATACAAAAAAATTTTACATAATATTATTTCGAAAGACTTTTTGCCGGTTCTTTCGACCGAAAAACGATATACCGATATGGATTATGTGGAGTTGAACGTCCGGGTCACGGATCCCGAGTTGGCCGAAATTCTGACGGCCGAATTAGCCGAGCTGCCCTATGAGAGCTTCCAGACGGAGGGTGAGGTGCTGAAAGCCTACATCCCCCGCGAGCGGCTGGCGGACTGCATGCAGCAAACCGACGACCTGCTGGCCCGCTACGGCATCGCCGACCGGCGTTATATCGCCATCGAGTCCCAGAACTGGAACGCCTTGTGGGAACAGAATTTCACGCCGGTCGATGTCGATGGACGCATCCTGATCCGGGCACCGTTCCACGCGCCGCAGCAGGGCTACGAACTGGAGGTGGTGGTAATGCCCCGCATGGCTTTCGGCTCGGGACACCACGCCACGACCTGCTTGGTCGCGTCGGCGCTGTGCGACCTGCCGCTGGAGGGGAAACGCGGACTCGACATGGGCTGCGGTACGGGCGTGCTGGCCATCGTAGCGGCCAAACGGGGTGCCGCGACGGTCGATGCCGTCGATATCGACGAGTGGGCCGAGGCCAACTGCCGCGAAAACGCGGCGGCGAACGGGTTGGCGGAGCGGATCGTCCCGATGCTGGGCGACGCAGGCCGCATCGCGGGCCGGAAATACGATTTCATCGCGGCCAACATCAACCGCAATATCCTCACGATGGACATGCCGGCCTATGCCGAGGCGCTCGATACGGGCGGTGATCTGCTGATGAGCGGATTCCTGGAGGAGGATGTACCGGTCATCGAAGCACGGGCTCGGGCCTGCGGCCTGGATCCGGTCGAAGTGCGTATGCGCGACGGCTGGGCGATGGTGCACGTAAAGAAAGCGTGAGGTGCCGGGAACGCTCAAGACATACAAGGCGCGGGGAATCGTGCTCAATTCGCTCAAGTACGGCGACAGCGCGATGGTCGTGCACCTGCTGACCGACGCGTTGGGGCGTCAGAGTTACATGGTGCAGGGTGTCCGCAGCAGCCGGGGACGGGGTTCGAAACTGGCGTTGTTCCAGCCGATGTTCGCCCTCGAATTCGAAGGGCTGACCTCTTCGCGGCAGCAGATGCACCGTTTTCGGGAGGTGCAGAGCGGAATCGTCCTGCAACGAATGCCTTTCGACGTGAGGCGCTCGACGATCGCCCTGTTCATGGCAGAGGTTTTGTACCGTCTTGTCAAGGAGAGCGAGCCTGACAGCCAGTTGTTCGATTTCGTGTGGGAGAGTATCGGGGCGCTGGACAGTATGGAAGAGGGCGTGGCCAATTTCCACCTCTGGTTTCTGGTGAATCTGAGCCGTTTCCTGGGATTTTATCCGGGAAACGAATATATGCCCGGCGCCTGGTTCGATGCCTGCGAAGGATCGTACACCGTGCAAAAGCCGCCGCATGCGACGGTAATGACCCCGGAGAACGCTCGTCTAATGAACGACTTCGTGGAGTGCGACGTACGTTGCCTGGCCGAAATAGGGCTCAACCGTACACAGCGGAGCGCTTTTCTGGAGGCTTTGCTGACCTACTACGGTTACCACCTGGACGCGATCCACGCTGTGCAGTCGGTCCGTATTCTGCAAGAGGTGTTCTGACCGGGAAACCGACATCAGAGGACAACGGACTTTTCCGGCAGGCGACGACGCAGAACGCTTCTCCGGTGTACCGGGTGCGGAAGCAAAGGCGAACCGGAAGTTTTGCCGGGTACTGAAAAACGAAAGAAAACAGTTCAATGCTATGAAACGAATTTTCTACAGCCTGCTTTTCGCAGGCACCGTATGGACGGCTGCAAGTCAGAATCCGCCCGAAATCAAAACTCCGGACCGGAAAGCGGCCGAACGGATCGAGGAGTATTATCTGTCGAAGATGCTTCCGGATTCGATGCAGCTCAAAGCACCCTCCCTCTATCCGGCGGACTATTTCAGCCCTTCGACCACCATGACGCCGGTGATTTCGATGAGTTCGCTCATGGAGATCCGGACCAAATACGCGTTGCGCCGCATAGATATCGTTCCCTATAAAGTGCGCAGCGGCTGGTTCTCGATTTCCAACGGCCAGGCCCAGAACTGGAGTCCCTATCCGGACGGGCATCTCGACGCCCGGACCCTCTCGTTTCCCGTACCACGGTAACGACCCCGATCTTGCGTTGTGCGGCTGGTCATCGAGGACGACCGTACCGATTTTCAAACCGACATCCCGTTTCCCGAAGCGAATCTGCTCCGGGAAATTTTCGTTTCCGACTCCCCCATCCGCAAATTTGGGTATTTATGCGTAACGGATTCCGGCAAAAAAATCGCTTCTTTGCACACTCGTTAATATATAATTTATGAAGAAAAGTTTGATTCGACAACTTAAAAGCGAAGACTGGGTGATCGTCGGGGCCGGCGTAGCGATTCTCCTGCTCGCCCTGCTGTTTCCCCGCTGGATGCCTGCGATGCCCAAAGATCTCTCCTCCGTCGGAAATTGGATGAGCGCCGGAGCGATGTTCCTCTTCCTGCTGGTTTTGACGGGTGTCTGTCAGCGGATATTGGGCCGTCCGCTGCGTCGTTTCGCCGTTTCGCTGCTCGCCATTTTCGGCGTGGCTCTGCTGTCGCAAGCCGTGGCTTCGATCCCCGCAATTAAACGACTGGGCTTCGAGGCGGTTTTCTTTTCGGTGATCTTCGGCCTGGTCATCAGTAACTTTTTCCGGGTGCCCGAGTGGTTGAAACCGGCGATCCAGAGCGAGTTTTACATCAAGATCGGTATCGTCTGCCTGGGTGCGACGATCCTCTTCGGCGAAGTGCTCCAATCGGGCGTTTACGCGCTGATCCAGGCTTTCATCGTCGTCTTTACGGTGTGGTACTTCGCCTTCTGGCTGGCCCGGCGGATGCGTGTGGACGAGGAAACCTCGACGATGCTCGCCAGCTCGGTCAGCATCTGCGGCGTTTCGGCCGCCATCGCCACCTGCGGCGTAATCCGGGGCGACAACAAGAAACTCTCCTACATCATTTCGCTGGTGCTGGTCTGCGCCGTGCCGATGATGTACGTGATGCCCTGGCTGGCCGGTCTGCTGCTGCCGACTGTGGTGGCGAACCCCGAAACCGTGCAGGAAGTCGCAGGCGCCTGGATGGGCGGAACGATCGATACGACGGGTGCGGTCGTAGCGTCGGGTGCTCTGCTGGGTGAAACGGCCGAACAGACGGCCATCATCGTCAAGTCGTCGCAGAACGTCCTGCTGGGTATCGCGGCGTTCGTCATTTCGCTGTATTGGTCTTACAAGGGACAGAAGAAACGTCAGCGCCCCAGCGTGCGGGTGATCTGGGAGCGCTTCCCGAAATTCGTGGTGGGTTTCGTCGCGGTATCGCTCCTCTTCAGCCTCTTCTTCGCCGGCAGCGAAGCCGCGTCGGCCCGCACTTCGGCCAAGATGTTCAGCAATACGCTCTTCAGTATCGCGTTCGTCTGCATCGGCCTCGAAACCCGTTTCCGGGATATTTTCTCGAAGGAAAACCGCCGCACGTTCTGGGCTTTCATGACGGCCCAGATGTTCAACATCGTAGTCACGCTGATCGTGGCCTACCTGCTGTTCGGCGTACTGAAACCCTATCTGAATTAGGATCGGGGAATCCGAAAGGTACAGCAATCGGCACTCTTTTGGGAGTGCCGATTTCGTTGCCGGGCTATCGTTTGCGGCGGAAGAAGTAGCTTTTCTGCCTGCGTTTCTCCTCCTGCGAGCGGGCGACATAGACCTTTTCGCCCGTATAGGGGTTTTCGCCCGTGTAGAACATCACCGACGAAAAGGTCATCGGTGTAGGGGTCAGATCCTGCACCTGCTCCAGGTCGAAGTGGAGTTTGCCCAACACCTTGTCCGCCAGCGAGCGCATGTCGCGCTCCGTGCATCCCGGGTGCGAGGAGATGAAATAGGGAATCAGCTGGTACGGCAGCCCTTCGCGGCGGCAGATCCGGTTGAAATCGGCGTTGAGCCGTTCGAACATCACGAACGGCGGCTTGCGCATCAGTTTCAGCACGGCATCCTCGGTATGTTCCGGCGCCACTTTGAGGCGGCCCGACGTATGATGACGGATGACCGTATCGAGGTAATCGCTGCCGTCGAACAGGTCGTAGCGGATACCGCTGCCGATAAAAGCCTTCTTGACCCCCTTGACCGCCCGCACTTTGGCATAGAGATCGAGCAACGGACGATGGTCGTTATCGAGGTTGGGGCACATCTTCGGATGCAGACACGACGCACGGCGGCATTTGCTGCACAGCTCCCGGTCGCGGCCGCCCATGCGGTACATGTTGGCCGAAGGCGCTCCGATGTCCGAAAGGTAACCCCGGAAATCGGGCATGCGGGTCACCCGCTCTACTTCGCGAAGGATGGATTTTTCGCTGCGCGAAGTGATGAACTTGCCCTGGTGGGCCGATATGGTGCAGAAGGAGCAGCCGCCGAAACAACCCCGATGGATATTGACCGAGTGCTTGATCATCTCCCAGGCCGGAATGTCGCCACGACCCCGGTAGCGGGGGTGCGGCGCCCGCTCGTACGGCAGATCGAACGAATGATCCAGCTCCTCGGTCGTAAGCGTCGCGTTGGGCGGCGTGATGACCGCATAGCGGTCGCCGACACCTTCGACGAGCGTTTCGTCCGGTTCCATCAGGTTGCTCAAGGTTTCGATGCGGGTGAAGTTCTTCCCAAAGGCCCGCTTGTCGGCCACGCACTCCTCGTAGGAGTGCAGGCGGATCGTTCGGGTGGGATCGAGCCGCTCCACATAGCTGCGGTCGGCCATGAATCCCACCTGTCGGATATTTCGCAACAACTTGGCGTTGAATCCGTTGTTCATCGCCCGCGCCACCTGTTGAATCACCCGCTCGCCCATGCCGTAGATCAAAAGGTCGGCCCCGCTGTCGGCGAGGATCGAGGGATGGAGCGAATCGCTCCAGTAGTCGTAGTGGGTCAGGCGGCGCAATGAAGCCTCGATACCGCCGATGACCACCGGCGTACGCGGAAAGAGCCGCTTGAGAATCTGCGTATAGGTTTTGACCGCATAGTCGGGGCGGAATCCTGCTTTCCCGCCGGGCGTGTAGGCATCGTTGCTGCGCAACCGGATGTTGGCGGTATAGTGGTTCACCATCGAATCCATCGCCCCGGCCGTCACGCCGAAGAAGAGGCGCGGAGTGCCGAGCTTGGTGAAATCCCGCAGGTCGTCCCGCCAGTTGGGCTGGGGCACAATCGCCACACGATACCCTTCGGCTTCGAGCAGACGGCCCACGACGGCCGCGCCGAACGACGGGTGGTCGATGTAGGCATCGCCCGTGAAGAGGATCACGTCGAGTTGATCCCAGCCGCGTGCGCGGACTTCCTTGAGGGTAGTGGGCAGAAACATTTCAATCTCGATTTTTATTCTTCCGCAAGCCCCGCAGCGGCATAGGCGTCCCACTTAGCCAACACGGTACGGAAATCTTCCGGCAGTTCGCTTTCGAAATAGACCTGTTCGCCCGTAGTGGGATGCTGGAAGCCGAGGCTTTTGGCATGGAGTGCCTGCCGGGGCATCGCGGCGAAGCAATTTTCGATAAACTGTTTGTATTTGTTGAAGGTCGTACCCTTGAGGATGCGGTCGCCGCCGTACCGTTCGTCGCCGAACAGGGGGTGTCCCTTCCACTGCATGTGGACGCGGATCTGGTGTGTGCGGCCCGTTTCGAGGCGACATTCAATGAGGGTTACGTAACCGTAGCGTTTCAGCACCCGGTAGTGGGTCACGGCGTGCTTGCCGTCCGAGCCGTCTTCGAAGACCCACATCTTCTGCCGGTCTTTGGGGCTGCGGCCGATGTTGCCGGTAATGGTGCCTTCGTCCTCCTCGAAATTTCCCCACACTAGCGCCACGTACCGCCGCGTGATCGTATGGTCGAAGAACTGTTTGGCGAGCCGGGCGTGCGCCCGCTCGTTTTTGGCGATCACCAGCAGCCCCGAGGTGTTCTTGTCGATGCGGTGCACCAGTCCGGCCCGCATATCGCCCTCCTGGAACAGGGGCAGATTCTGCAAATGGTATGTAAGGGCGTTCACGAGCGTTGCGGAGTAGTTGCCGTGACCGGGATGGACGACCATGCCCGCAGGCTTGTTGACCAGCAGCAGGTCGTCGTCCTCGTAGGGAATTTCGAGCGGGATGTTTTCGGGAATGATCTCGATTTCGCGCTTGGGATAGGGCATCACCAGCGAGATGCGGTCGCCGGGTTTGACCTTGTAGCTCGACTTCGCGGGTTTGCCGTTGACCAGGATATTGCCTGCGTCGGCAGCCGTCTGGATGCGGTTGCGCGAACAACGCTCCATGTGGATCGTCAGGAACTTGTCCAACCGCAGCGGGCTTTGCCCCCGGTCGGCCGTGATGCTGTAATGTTCGTACAGCTCGTCCTGCTCGCCGGCAGCGTCGTCCTCGAGTTCGTCCGGATCGGGTATGTATTGCGATTCGCTCATCGGACGTGTGCGTTATTGGAAAAATTCGTCTTCCGCTGTCTCTTCATCCGGGAAAAGCCCGTCGTCGATGACCGGCTCCGCTTCGACGGGACGGTTGGCCAGACTGTCCAGACGAACACGGGCCAGCGAATCGGCCGTTTCAGCGTCGAGGCGGCGCAGCTCTTCGGCGGCTTTTATCATCTCCTTATCGGCCGCAGCGCTTTGGGCGGTGACTTTGGCAGCATCGAGGGTCAGCTTCAGATCGACCTTCGCACCCAGCCGGGCACGGCTGCCGGCCGAAGGCGTCTGCAGATAAACCCGGGCTTCCCGCTGGTTCAGCAGGTTGATTCCCTCGTCGAAGGAGATCTTGCCGATGTTGAGCCCCAGCTCCCACAAACGGCTTTTGGCCTGTTGGAGGTGAAGCCCCACGGTCTTCGGCACGAGTGTCGAAACGGAACCGCTCTCCCCGACGTAAAGGGTGACGCCGCTGCCCGCTTCGAGCTGTACGCGGCTTTTCTCCGAGACTCGCTTGCCGTCGGCGTACTCTTCGAGCACGTAATTGGTCGCCAGATCGGGACGATAGACGATCTGTTCGATCCCCAGGCCGGCCACTTCGAGCATATTCTTGGCCTGGCGCAGCGAACGGCCGGCGACATAGGGCACCGTCACCATCTTCTGCCGATAGGAGTTGATCGTGACATAGACCTTCCGGCCGGGTTTCACCCCGACGCCCTTTTCCGGGAGTTGGTCCAGCACCACGCCCCCGTCGTAGGCAGGCACATACAGCGAGTCGTTGACGATGATTTCCAACCCCTGACGGCGGGCCTCCCCGAGAGCCTCCTCGAGCGGAATGCCTGTCAGGTCGGGCACCGTACGGTGCGCACTGTGGCGCGTGCCCAGCAACAGCAGCAAGTGAGTTGCGACGCCCAGCACGAGCAGCACGCAGACGATGATGAAAAGGTGTTTCAGAAAAGGATGCTCACCGACTTTCGCCCAATATTTTTTCAGTTGTTCCAGCATGGTATTGTTCTGTCGTTTTTGTTCGGGGATCGGAACTGCCTGGCAACGGTACGTACCGATCCGTTTCGTCTGTTTCAGGGTATCTCGTTATCCGATCTCGCGGTAAAAGGTGTCGCGTTCGACGGCCCGGTAGCCGGCTGCCGCGACGATGCGGCGCATCTCCTCCGTGGTCATCGCCGGACGCTGATCGTCGGCTCCGGCCATCGAGTAGATTTTGGTCGTATCGTCGATCGTGCCGTCGATGTCGTCCGCACCGAAAGCCAGAGCCAGCTCCGTAGTCGCTTTGCCGTACATCACCCAGTAAGCCTTGATGTGGGGAATGTTGTCCAGGTAGATGCGGCTCATGGCCAGCATCCGCAGGTCCTCGGTCACGGAAACCTCGCCGATTTCCGACATGCGGTTGCCGAAATTGCGGTATTTGAGCGGGATGAAGGCGTTGAAGCCGCCCGTCTGGTCCTGCTGGCGGCGCAGCCGGTCGAGGTGGTCGATGCGGTGTTCGACACACTCGATATGGCCGTAGAGGATCGTGGCGTTGGTCGGGATCCCCAGCCGGTGTGCAGCAGCATGCACCTCGAACCACTCTACGGTCGAACCTTTATCGGGACAGATTCGGGCACGCAGCTCCTCGTCGAAAATTTCGGCACCCCCGCCCGGTATCGCCTCCATCCCGGCGCTGCGGAGCAGACGCAACCCTTCGTCGATAGTCAGCCCCGCTTTGCGGATCATGTAGGAGAGCTCGATGGCGGTGAAGGCCTTGACGGTCGCTTCGGGCAGGATCGCCTTCACGCGGCGGATCATCTCGACGTAATAGTACAAATCGTGCTCGGGATGCACGCCTCCGACGATATGCACTTCGGTTACGCCCTGTCCGGCGTGGTCGCGGGCGATCCGTTCGACCTCTTCCAGGGAGTAGTCCCACGCCTCGGGACTTCCCTTCGGACGGCGGTAGGAACAAAAATTACAGTTGAACACGCACAGGTTCGTGGGTTCGATGTGGAAATTGCGGTTGAAATAGACCTTGTCGCCGCTCACGCGCTCCTTGCGCCGGGCGGCCAGCTCGCCCAACAGCCAAAGCGGAGCTTCGTGCCAGAGCACGAGGGCTTCGGCAGGGGCGATCCGCTCGTCGGAGCGGACCTTGCGGACAATATCTTCGAGTTGCGGGGACATCATTTCGGTGCTTTGCGGTAAAGGTAAACTGCGATGCAGAGGTAGAGGACGTTCGGTATCCAGACGGCGATCCAGGGCGGCAGCGTACCGCTCTTGGCAAACTCCTCGAAGAAGCGGATGAAGAGGATATACGAGAAGCAAAGGGCAATGCCGATGCCGATGTGGAGTCCCGTGCCGCCCCGCACCTTGCGCGAGGAGAGCGAAACACCGATGAGTGTCAGAATGAACGTACCGACAGGATAGGCGTAACGGGCGTGTTGTTCGACCTGAATGATGTTGATCGAGTCGGAACCCTTGCTTCGCTGCTGTTCGAGGAACTGGTTCAGTTCCACTATATTCATTGTTTTTATCAACTGGTCAGTGCGCCCCAATTCATTGACATCCAGATTAATGAGTGTGTCCAGATTGCGGTGTTGCGTGAAAGTTTCCACACCGAGCGAATCGAACGTGCGGGTGGTATATCGTCGGGCCGACCACCGCTTGGTTTCGGGATTGAACCTCACCTCTGCGGCTTCGAGCGATGCGGTCATCGCTCCCGATTCGTACTCTTCCAGGCTGAAGAACGAAGCCTGGTTCGATTCCTTGGAGTAGTTGCGGATATAGGCGAACGTACCGGGTTCGATCTGACGGTAGATATTTTTATCGTATTGGAAACGCGCCTTGCGCGGGATGTATTGGTTCTCGAAAGCCACGCAGCTGCGCTGCGACACCGGAATCAACCAGAGGTTCAACCCCAGAGAGAGCGAAGCGATGATGAGCGCCCCCAGGAAATAGGGCCACATCAGCCTTCGGAAACTCATGCCGCCCGAAAGCATAGCCACGATCTCGGTCTGATAGGCCATTTTCGAGGTGAAGAAAATGACGGCGATGAAGGTGAACAGTCCGCTGAACTGGTTGATGAAGAACGGGATGAAATTCAGGTAATAGTCGAAAATGATCGCCTTGAGCGGCGCTTTCGTTTCCGTAAAGTTGTCGATCTTCTCCACGTAGTCGAAGATCACCACGACCACGATGATCATCGCGATAGCGAAGAAGTAGGTGCTCAAGAACTTGCCGAGGATATACCGGTCGAGGATCTTGAATCCGGGGAAGCGGAAATGCGGGAGCTTTCGTTTCATCGTGGTTCGAGTGTTACAGCCTGCGGCCGAGTTTGGCGACCATCCGCTCCTTCCAAGGGGTGAAATCCCCGGCCCCGATGTGTCGGCGGGCCTCGGTGACCAGCCGCAGGTAGAATGCGATGTTGTGCAGCGAAGCGATCTGCGCCCCGAGCATCTCCTGGCAGATCGTCAGATGGTGCAGGTAGGCTTTCGTATAGACGTGATCGACGAAGGCGGTGCCTTCGGGATCGATCGGGGAGAAGTCGTCCTCCCATTTCTTGTTGCGGATATTGATCGTGCCTTCCGAGGTGAAAATCTGTCCGTTGCGTCCGTTGCGCGTGGGCATCACGCAGTCGAACATATCGACGCCCCGGGCGATGCCTTCGAGGATATTGATCGGCGTGCCGACCCCCATCAGGTAGCGGGGGCGGTCTTCGGGTAGGATGGCATTCACCACCTCGATCATCTCGTACATCACGTCGGTCGGCTCGCCTACGGCAAGACCGCCGATGGCATAGCCGTCCGCGTCATACTGTTTGACATTTTCGGCTGCCCGCGCCCGCAGGTCGGGATAGGTACAGCCCTGTACGATGGGGAACAGCGCCTGGTAATGGCCGTATTTGGGCGAGGTCTGGCGGTAACGGTTGAAACAACGGTCGAGCCAGCGCTCGGTCAGAGCGAGCGACTTGGCGGCATAATCGCGCGGCGAGTCGCCCGGCGGGCACTCGTCGAAGGCCATCATGATATCGGCGCCGATCGTACGCTCCGTGTCGATCACGCTTTCGGGCGTGAACAGATGGCGCGAACCGTCGATGTGGGACTGGAAATGGCATCCCTCCTCCTTGAGCTTGCGGCAGCCCGCCAGCGAGAAGACCTGAAAGCCGCCGCTGTCGGTGAGCATCGGCCCGTCCCAGGTCGAGAAGCGGTGCACGCCGCCCGCCCGCTCGAGAATATCCATACCGGGACGCAGATAAAGGTGATAGGTGTTGGCCAGGATGATCTGGGCCCGGGCTTCGTCGCGCACGTCGCGGTGAAAGATGCCCTTGACGGTCGCCGCCGTACCTACGGGCATAAAGATCGGGGTCTTCACCACGCCGTGATCGGTCTGCAATTCGCCCGCTCGCGCCTGCGAAGAGGGGTCTTTATGTTGGAGCGTAAATTTCATAGATGTCTATATAACGTACAAAAGTACGTAAAACTATTTATAATTCATAAAAAATGGTCGCAACAGTGTGCATCGCGGTCATGTCGCGGCCGGTCGGTGCGGCGGGAGGGAAGGATGGTGAAAAGTCGGCGCGAAATAACGGGGCCGGGAATATACGGCGGCGACTGTCAAGGGCATCTTTCACCGCGACGTGCGCGACGAAGCCCGAATGCGGTTTGTTTTATTTGATTGCAAATAAAATTGTATTTTATTTGGTAATCAACAAAGAAATGTTTAATTTCGGATCAGGAGGAAAACTTCTTCCGGCCCTGTTCCGGGAATTTTCAGCAACTCTCGGAACAGGGTTCGACCGAAAACCCTGAAATTAATCCGTTATAAAACATTTCAGACTTTTTTCGCTATTTTTCGGGTTTTGGCTGTTGGCCGGCTGTACGGCTGATCCGGGCGCGGAGTCGGGGCCTCCCGGTGAAAACCCTCCGGCTGCTGAAAATCCGCATGCGGTCCCTGTCGAACAGGCTCTCGAAGAGTTGCAATCCGTCCTCGAAGAGATCGACGCTCCGGCGGAAGATGGCGCCGCCACCCGCAGCGGCGGCGTGCGGCGTGTGAAGAGCGTGACGACGGTTTCTCCCGAAGCGTTAAGTCCCGGCGGTACCCGCAGCGAAGCCACGGCCGACGTGGAGGATCTGCTCTACATCGTCAATTTCGAGAACGAGGCGGGCTATGCCATTCTGGGGGCCGACGACCGGTTGGAGCCGGTCTATGCGGTCGTCGATGAAGGAAGCCTCACGACCGAAGAGTTCCGGTATGCCGTAACGGTCACTCCCGAGCAGGCCGAAGCGGACGGTGAGTTGGTATTTCCCCTGCAAATGGTCGCCAGGCGGCACTCGGAGGCATCGGCACCGGAGGGACCGGAGGTGGCGGCATCGGTGGTCCTATTACCGATATAGGACATTTGGGACCCACTGGTGGCCCGACTTTGATCGGAACCGAGCCGGGCCCCTGGACGAATGAAGAATATGTTCCCAATATGTTAAAAACAAAATGGGGACAATCTAATCCGTATAACATTCGGGTTCCCAATGGTACTGATCCAACTGGTTGCACGCCGGTAGCCATTGCGCAATTGCTGACTTATAATAAATTTTACTATAACCGGGCCCCGGACGTAATCTCTTCTGCGACAATTCAATGGGATTTGATCAAACAGGCGGTACAGACACCTTCCCTGCTTAAAGCGACTCCGTACAACGATCCGACGATTTCCGTCGCATGGCTGATCCGATTGATCGGCCGCGCGGGCGGCACCGATTATGGGGCTAGCGGAAGTAGTACCAAAAGATACAAAGCTGTCAATCTCATGGAACAGTGGTATCGAAATGTTTACAGAGAAGATGTATCTGAAACCTATGTCCGCCGGATGATCTTTGAAAGACGCCTGCCTGCGATTATTATGGGCAGAAATACGAATGGGGATGGCCACTCCTGGGTTGCGGACGGTTGGCTGTACCGTACGAGAATCGTATATTCGATATCACTACTGTCCACTAAAAATGGACGGGGTTAAAAATTAAATAAATTCGGTTCACT
>OOCK01000426.1_pt1 | contig 29170 bp, 20 predicted proteins | sample 1670951 | NCBI WGS metagenome assembly OOCK01 (sample SAMN06348107, study PRJEB24527) | human gut metagenome | biome: human gut; feature: ankylosing spondylitis patient; material: feces | host: Homo sapiens | place: China | collected 2015-10
AAGCAGATTGGAAAAGCATCTTTCAATTGGCAGATGAACAAACTGTCTCAGCTTTGTTGCTAGATGGAATGAGTCTGCTGCCTTCTGAATGTATCGCAATTCCTCTGGGTGACAAGCTGAAGAGGATAGCGACGATGCAACGCATCGAACAGATGAACCGCCTACATTGGAAGGTCATTGTAAAGATTGACCAAGCCTTGAAATCTGAGGGTGTTCCTGTTGTTTTTATGAAGGGACAAACGACAGCTTTGCGCTATCCCAATCCTCTGCATAGAACACCAGGCGATATCGACTTTGTTGTGGATCAAAAAGATTTCAAGAAGACAATGGAGGTACTGGAAAAGATAGGAAAAGTAGATCATCATTTGGTTCATGAACATCATGGTATGGCATGGGTAGATGGAGTAACAGTGGAGCCTCATTATAAGGTTCACAATTATCAATGTCCATCTACCGATCATGCTATGCAAGAAATGTTTGCTTCGGTATTTCCTTCAGAGTTGTCTTCTGCTGATATGGATGGGTATGCAGTACCTGTATTCCATCCAACCTTTGAGAGTGTATTCCTGATATCGCACATGGTAAACCATGTATATGAAGAAGGATTGGGATTGAGGCAGGTGATAGATTATGCCATGTTCTTATCGAGTTGTGCAGACAAGATAGACTGGTTGCAACATCATGAATATCTGCATCAGATGCACATGAAAAGGGCATGGAGAATCTTTACTTGTATTTGTGTTGATTATCTGGGAATGTCCTTACCATCACAAGTGGAGCCGTTTTCTCATCAAGAAAAGGTGTGGGCTGAAAAGATGATGACAGATATCATGAGAGTTGGCAACTTTGGTAGAGGTGAATATGTATTTCAGCATCGTGGATTCAAGGATGCCTTCAATAACTATTGTTGGGTTGCTAAAAGGTGTTGGAATCTTGGCTTTGTCTGCCCTAGTGAAGCAAGGTGGTGGATTATATCGAAGGTAAAACGTTTCTTTTGGAAGAAAACGATTAAGAAATAGGAATAATTAAAACGTATATAGAAATGGAAGTAATAAAGACAGATATTGAAGGCGTACTCATCATTGAGCCTCAACTGTTTAGAGATGCTCGTGGCTATTTCTTCGAGAGCTTCAGCGAGCGAGAGTTTAAAGAGAAGGTGGAACCATTGGTTGGCTACAAGGTGGAGTTCTGCCAGGACAACGAGAGCATGAGCAGTTATGGTGTGATGCGTGGCTTGCATTTCCAGAGACCTCCGTTTACCCAGAGCAAGCTGGTGAGATGCGTGAAGGGTAGAGTGCTGGATGTTGCCGTGGATATCCGTAAAGGTTCGCCGACATACGGTAAGCATGTAGCTGTGGAACTGACAGAGGATAATCATCGTCAGTTCTTTATTCCTAAGGGCTTTGCGCATGGTTTCGCTGTGTTGTCAGAAACTGCTGTATTCCAATATAAGTGTGATAATTTCTATCACCCAGAGGCTGACGGTGGCATCTCTATCTTGGATGAGAGCTTAGGCATTGATTGGCGCATTCCTACGGAACATGCTAATCTTTCGGAGAAGGATACGAAACATCAGGTATTGAAGGACTTTGAAAGTCCTTTTGAATACTAAAAGGATTTTTCCTAAAAAATATTGAGGTGATTTTTTTCCAGAGCCTACCTTCAATAGTCTTTGCGACCCCTTCGGTTCCCCTTACAGGGGACAGAAACCTTCCTTACCGTTAAGGAAGGCTCCACCTCTCTCACCAAGCCTCTCTTTCCTCAGGAACGAGAGGATGTAACCGCCCTCCGGAGCCAGAACCGCTACGCTATAAGGTTGGCGGACCATCAAAGGTCTTCGCCATGGTTGTGCGGGCTGGGACCGCCTGGGGTAGGGATTCTCAATTGCTTGCTGATATAAGATTAGTTATCTTATCAATATACTGATATTTAATGTTTACTTCAAATTTGCAAGAGGCATATTGCCTTTCTATGCAGATTGGGTTGTGCTGATGTGTGTATCGTATGTTGTGGCTATAGGGTATCATAAGTTTTTGAAGAAAATATAGTATGTTTTAATTTAAAACATTAGATATGGAAACTTTTTATTTTGAAAAGCAATATAAGGCGACACAAAGGGCGGATCATTGGAAAAGTGTTTTGAAACCAGATGATGTTCCGTGTCTTAAGTTAGTATTCAATAATGATTGGAATGATTATGGATTTTATACGTGGTATGTACTATGGTATATTGATAAAAAAAATGATTACCATTATATAGGCAACGTTAAATTAATGCATGAAGATGGGAATGCTTATGAATATTTAGATGGACAATTTAAATCTTTAGATGAATCATTCTGTTCTGTTGGATTGGATACTGACTATTACTATAATTTGATGAAACTCTTTAATGAGGCAGACGTTGTAGATATATTGACATCTTTGCGAGATTGTTCGATAAATAGACTTGTATATGATAAGTTTAAAGATACAGATTGTTTTAAAAACTCATTATTGAGAGATATTTCTACTGAGCAGGCTTTACGTGAAGGTTCTAATATCGTTAAGATGAAAGACCCTTCTGAGGCATATTCTTTTGAATATACATATATTCCAAACGAAGATAGTGAAATATATACCACTTTCAATTGCCATTTAGAATATCCATGTAAATTCTATAAAAGATCTTTTGCTCTCATTGGAGAAAATGGAGTTGGTAAGACTCATATGCTTACAGGGTTAGTTAGGGATTTAGTTTTTCAGAATAAAGAAAGGTTTAATAAAATTCCGTTATTACAGCGTTGCTTTATCATCTGTTCATCTAGATACGATGAGTATTATAAAATTTATGAGGATGCAGGAAATCGAGCAGCAAAATTACCTTTTTCAATTTGCCACGTAGTTCAAGATGCCGATGCGAAAAAACGTATACAAAACCTTATATTTGATATACTTAAACGTGGTACCCTTCTTACAGAGAAGGGCATGATGGTTATGCCGCAACTTTTTGAGGATGCTTTAAAAAAGCAACTTCCCGAGCAATTGATAGATGGACTGCTATCAAAGGAAAAAGTTGAAACGGAAGAAGGAGAATATGATCATTGGCAATTAAATACTAGGAAACTTGAAAAACTTATTGATATCTTCAGTACAGGGCAATTGCAAATATTTTCATTGACGGTTAATTTATTTGCTAAGTTGGAGCCTGGTACTTTGGTTGTTATAGATGAACCTGAGGTTCATTTGCATACTACTTTGATTCAAAATTTTATTTGTATGCTTAATGATTATCTATCTGATTTCAAAAGCTATGCTATTATTGCGACTCATTCTCCATTGGTGGTAAGAGAAGTTGTTAGGCACAATGTTTTTCTTATGAGAAAAGTTGAGGGAAATATTCCGTTGATTTCTGAAGCTCATTTTGAAACTTTTGGTAATGACCTATCTGATTTATACAGATATATTTTTGGATATGATGAACAAACCTCTTATTTCCATCATGTTATAGAACATTTAGCACGAAAATATAAGTCATATGATAAAGTGACTGAAGAACTTAAGAAAAATGGTGTTGCAATGAATCTTAATAGTAGATTTGAGATACAGGAAATATTAAATGATTTAGGCTATGAAGAATCTGATACCACCTCCGATTGATAGTATTGATTTCTTGCATAAGGCAGGTAAAGGCCTGCATGAGAAAATAAGAGATAAGGATAGAAATCTTGTAGATAATATTAAGAAGATAGCTTATGATAGCAATAAAACTCTTTTAGAGAAGGCTTATTTACAATACGATTCCATGACGACCCCTATGGCTTTGGAAAAATTAGAGCCTATATGGAAAGTAAATGATGGTGATAGCCTGTCTCTTGAAACTCAAAAGAGAATTTATCGAGAAGGTATCCATGATTTATATGGAAGAGAACGTAAATTTATAAGTGACTTATGGGATTTAATTTCAAAAAATTCTAATAGGGAAACCATCATGTGTCCAATTTGTGGAAGTGAAGCTGTATATGAGTTGGATCATTATGTTCCTAGAGAAGTAATGCCAGAGTATTCTGTGCATGTAAGAAACTTAATTCCTTTATGTCATAGATGTAATCATCTTAAACTAGATGAGTGGCTGAATGATTCGAGGAAACGTAAAATCTTCAATGCTTATTATGACAGTCTTCCGAATGAATCTTTGCTGCAGGCAAATATTAGTTTAGGAACACCAGAAGCATTGCCGTCAATTATAATATCACTGAGGAAAGATATTGATTTATCAATAGATTCTAATCGATTGTTTGTTTCAACTTTTGAACAAATTCAATTGCAGGATGTATTTCAACGGGAAGGTCGTAAGTTCTTTAAAGATAAATGTATATATTTACGTAATCAGTTTCGTAATAAATGTAAACGCCATCCTAATGACGAAATGGAAACTATTTGGGAAGAAATAAAAGAGGATATTGAAGATACGATTCTTGATGAAACGGAAGAATTAAATAAGTTGATCTACAGAGCAATATGTGATTCTCCTGTTTTTGAGTCATGGATTAAAGGTAAATGCTGACATTTTTAATAATAAGGGGTTCAATATGTTAACACATTATATTTCTAACACTCCTGAGGGAAAGGATTTCTTTGAGGGAAAGTCTCAGCATCTAGTAGCGCATGCTATTTATGATACGATAAATAGCTGTACTAAGTTGCCGCATATTATGGGACTGGAAGGAGATTGGGGTTCTGGTAAATCAAATGTTATCAAGCAATTGAGTGCAATTGATAATTTTGATAAAAAATACTATCTTTTTGCTTATGACGCTTGGGGACATCAAGAAGACTTGCAGCGTAGATCTATTCTTGAAGTACTTACAACAGAACTTATCAAGAAAGATTTCCTTCTTGGCAAAGGTAAGGTTAGGCTTCGCAATGGAGAAGTGAAAGAAGATAGTTGGAGTAGTTTGCTGAGTTATTTGTTGTCTAACAAAACTGTTACGACAACAAAACCGACTGTAAAAGCAACCGGTTTTACTATTCTGATGTTGCTAATTGTCTGTTTAGCTCATGTAACTTCTACTATTAGTTCTGATAAATTTGCAGATTGCGAAGAAAACACATATTTATATTGGGTGATTTTACTAGCTCCTTATCTCTTGGGGATACTGCTTATAGTAGGAAATGCTTATCGCAGCTGTTCTTTAAATTTTTTGAGACAATGGGTCACGAAAGAAGATACAGAAAGAGTAACAGAGGAATATGTGAGCAGCGAAGAGCCTTCTATTCAGGAGTTTCGAAATTGGATGCAAGCAATATCAGATTATATAGATAATAATCATAGGCAGAAGTTGATTCTTGTATTTGATAATATGGATCGCTTAGCTCCTGAAAAGGTAAGGCAATTGTGGAGCTCTATCTACGCTTTCTTTGCTGGTGAAGTCTTTGAAAATATTTGGGTTATCATACCTTATGATGAAAAACATCTTGTTAAGGCTTTCTCTGAAAGGGATGTTAAGGAAGGTGATAACTTTATCAAAAAAACATTTTCAATGGTATATAGAGTATCTCCTCCAGTAATTTCGGACTATGAACTTCTGTTTAAAGCTTATTTTGAAGAGGCTTTTGGGGAACATGAGGATGAAAATAGAATCAATCAGATATTTAGAGTTTTGAACCCAAATCCTAATCCAAGAGATGTGATTTATTTTCTTAATCAGATGGTTTCTTTGGTTAGAATGTGGGATGAAAAAATACCGTTAGCAGATATAGCTTTGTATGTTTGCAGAAAAGTAAAGAATCATAAAAAAGAAAGGAAACTTGATGAATATTTGTTGAGTAACGATATTTTTGAGAATGTTGAGGGCTTGTTTGTACACCAAGAGCGAACCAAGGTGAATCTTACTAAACTTGCTTATGGATTGACTAACGATGAACTTGCAAGACAGTTGCCAATGCGTAATTATTTGCGTGCATTTTTTGAAGAAGGTGGTGGTCTGGATATTAATGAATATGCAAATCATCCTCATTTTGTAACAGTTTTGACGGATGTGATAAATGATGCTCCTCAAACTTTAACAAACAAATATATTGGAGGGTTAGGAAAACTTGATACTAATAATTTGTCAGAAGAGGGAAAGGCAGAAATTACGCATAAATGGGATTATTTGGTTAATCAATGGAAAAAAGTAGGAATTGGTAAACTGGAGTTTGGTGAAGAATTACATTTCTTATTGTCTAATTGTTCTGAGAAAAATAAATATGGATTGATAGAAGTAATTGTTTCCGACTTGCAAAATTGGCCAGACTTTAAAGGAGAAGAATATTTTAATGCAATGGATAATCTATCTAAATTCTTGGATGCTCAGAATATTGTGTTTGATTTTTCCCAAATAGAGTGGATAAAGGTTCCTGGTGACGTATTCTTGGATTATCTTAATATTGCAAAACAAAATTATTTGAGATATCATCTTTATACAACAAGTGAAGATTTAGTGATTTGTCTTTCCGATGCTAATCTTAAATCATATAAAAGACCTGAACTTGTTGAATATCTTGTGAATGATAGGAGATATTCGTTCAAATCTTTGTATGCTTTCTGTATAAAGCTTATTGAAAATGAGGATGTAGATAAAGATAATATTTGTAACTTATTGTATTATATATCGTTTGAACTTGTAGAAATTGAAAAGAGAACCATTTCGGCTGTAATAGATTTACCTAAAGTTGAAGTGTTTGAAAACTTGTATCCTATGGTATATGACCAGCCAGAATATTTAGATAGATCAGGTTATTGGGACTTCATCTTTCTTTCTATGATTTTAGCAGGAAAGCAGCCAGTTGTTGTAGATGAATGTATTGATGAACTTGCTCGTATTAGCGCAAAGTATTCTAGATTTTATCAAGTATTTAGCAATCTTTCTGATGTTTATACATGTAGGCAAAAACTAGCAGGTAGTATCATTCGACAAAAAGTAGTTGGTAATCTTGCTTTAACCACTACTCTAGAAAAAATGTCAATTATTCAATCAGTCACAGAAATATCTTGGAGTGATATATTGAATTATTTTAGTCTTTACGTTGATGACTTGATGAAAGAGGAACAAGAAAAAATCATGGACGATATGGAAACATTAGTTCCATGTGATATTTTTCCAAAAATCAAAGATGTTGATTGTAAATTAGTAAGGTTAATTGTAAACTTGGGTCGTGAATGCTTGAATACTGGTGAGCATTATTTATTTAATACGTCAGGGGCTGTTATTGATGGATATTGGAAAGATTTTGTTGTGTCATTCTTGGGAACTAATAGTTGGAATCAAGCTGATGGTTATCTACTTAAAGAACTCGTTCGGGTATTTAATCTTTATTGTGATAATCATGTTATTAGTTTGGTAAACAATGAGTTTGTTGAGTTTGTTCTTGATAAAACGAGTAAAAGTGACGTTATCCCGATTATGAATAAAGTGAGAAATGGTTTTACTATTGGTAATCGTGAAGCTACTGTTGAAGAGTTTTGCTGTTTTGTGCATTACTTTCCTAAACTAACAAACGAGGTGCCTAATAAAGAAACCTTCGTGCAAAACTTTATTGAGAATGCCTTTATTACAGATCAAATGTGTAGGATATCACTGGCGTATTATGCTGATTACTATATGGCTTTGATTAATCAAAGCTATCAGATAGCTCGAAGGATTATTAAATTTATAGTTGACAATAAGGATAGTGAGACTACATGTGGAAAACTTTATTCCATGTTGTCAGAGGAAGTAATTGATTCTTTGAAATTAAAAGAGAAAGATAAACAATAAGTTATGGAAATTGTAAAAATATTAAATATAGATATTCAGAACATTAGTCAAGAAGCAATGCCTAGTGAGTGTTCTCTTTAATGGTATCAGGAAACTGCCTGCGGAACAGGTAGGGATGAAGAAGGAGCTACTGCTCTAATGTATGGCGGAAAGCCAGATGCTGGAGAAGGCGAATGTGCGGCTGAACGATGCTGCCATCCAGGTTTCTGAGTGGTTCAAGAAGAAGGGATTCAGAACCTGCATTTTGAAAGGACAGGGGAATGCATTGTTGTATCCGAATCTTTATTCCCGGACTCCTGGTGATATTGATATTTGGGTGGAAGGGGGCGACAAGCGGGTCATCTCCTTTGTCCGCTCTATCTCGCCTCATGAAAAGGCGTGCTATCACCACATAGAGTTTCCCTCGTATAAGGGTGTGGAGGTTGAAGTGCATTATCGACCTAGCTTCCTGCTGTGCTTCTGGCATAACAGAAAGCTTCAGAAATATTATGAGAGGGTGAAGGAAGAGCAGTTCTCGCATCGGGTGATGTTGGGAGAGCAAGGGGAGATTGCGATCCCAACAGTGGAGTTTAATATTATCTTCCAATTGACTCATATCTTCTCGCATCTGATGAATGAGGGGATTGGGTTAAGGCAGCTGGTGGATTATTACTATGTTCTTTGCGACTTTTATAAAGTCTATCAAAAATCTTCGAAAATCACCCCGTCCCTCTTTACCCTTAAAGAGGGCTCCACCTCTCACCCCGACCCTCTCACCCTCAGGGGAGAGGGAGGAAACCGCCCTACTCGGTGCTCGGAACCGCTACGCTCTAAGGATGGCGGACCAAAGCGGTCTTCGCCAAATTGTGCGGGATGGGACCGCCGGGATGCTATTGGGGATATGACTTCTGCAACTGCTTCTACTTCTACTGACACTTCTGCTACTGCTGCTCGCTCTTCTTTTGCAGCCAATTCTTCTGCAGCTATCGATAGGGTGCAGAAGGAATTGAAGGAGTTGGGATTGTGGAAGTTTGCCGGGGGTATCATGTATATCATGCAGGAGGTGTTCGGCATGCCTGCCTCTCGCCTTATTGTTCCTCCGAATGAGAAGTATGGTAAGTTTGTGCTGAATGAAGTGCTGGAAGCCGGGAACTTCGGAAAGCATGATGCCCGGAATCGTTTTGGGAGATCAAAGCTCGGGCATAATCTCCATAGGGTGTATCGGGATATAAGACTCGTGAGGTATTTTCCTGCTGAGGCTCTATGCGAGCCTTTGTTTAGGGTATGGCACTTCTTCTGGAGGATGAAGAATAAGAAATAACTACTTTTATCACCTTGAGGCTGATAGTGGTATCTCTATCTTGGATGATTCTCTAGGTATCGATTGGCGCATTCCTACGGAACACGCTAATCTTTCGGAAAAGGATACGAAACATGAGGTGTTGAAGGACTTTGAAAGTCCTTTTGAATACTAAATGTAGATTTAAACAAATAGGAAACAAATACTAATCATTTAATATTAAAACAATGAAGGGAATCGTATTAGCAGGTGGTAGTGGTACTCGTTTGTGTCCTATCACAAAAGGTATCAGCAAGCAGTTGATTCCTATCTTTGATAAACCGATGATATATTATCAATAACAAAGCTACAGTATTTGGTTATCGTGTAAGTGATCCAGAGCGATATGGTGTGGCTGAGTTTGATGAGCAAGGTAATTGTCTGAGCATCGAGGAGAAGCCTCAGCATCCAAAGAGCAACTATGCTGTAGTGGGCTTATACTTCTATCCTAATAAGGTGGTGGAAATGGCAAAGCATATCAAACCATCTGCTCGTGGTGAGTTGGAAATCACAACAGTAAACCAGGAGTTCCTGAAGGATAAGCAGCTGAAGGTACAGACCATGGCAAGAGGATTCGCCTGGCTTGATACCGGAACCCATGATTCCCTTTCTGAGGCATCTACCTTTATCGAAGTCTTGGAGAAGCGCCAGGGCTTGAAGGTTGCTTGCTTGGAAGGTATTGCTTATCGCCAAGGTTGGATAGATAGTGATACGTTGCGTGAGAATGCTCAGCCAATGTTGAAGAATGACTATGGCAAATATCTCCTTTCAATACTTGAAGAGAATAGTTCTTCCTTGAAGAAAAATTTAGTATATTAATTTTTTTTGAACACGAATCTTACGAATAACACGAATATAGAGGTTATAGTTTCTCCTGAATGATTCGTGTAATTTGTGTTCGAATATATACATTGATTAGAATGAAGAATATTGTAATAACGGGCGGTGCTGGTTTCATCGGCTCACACGTAGTAAGACTTTTCGTGAACAAATATCCTGAGTATCACATCATCAACCTCGACAAGTTGACTTACGCAGGTAATCTGGCTAATCTCAAGGACATTGAGGACAAGCCTAACTATACTTTCGTTAAGGGTGATATCTGTGATTTCGACCTGATGTTGAAGCTGATGCAGGACTACAAGGTGGATGGCATCATCCATCTCGCTGCCGAGAGCCATGTAGATAGAAGTATCAAGGATCCATTCACTTTCGCTCAGACCAACGTGATGGGAACCCTGTCTCTGCTCCAGGCTGCAAAGATTTACTGGGAGAGTCTTCCTGAGGGATACGAGGGTAAGCGCTTCTACCACATCTCTACTGATGAGGTTTACGGTGCCTTGCAGATGACTCATCCTGAGGGCATTCCTGCTCCTTTCACCACCAAGGCATCCAGCGGTAAGAACCACGAGGCTTACGGCGAGGAGTTCTTCCTGGAGACAACCAAGTACAATCCTCACTCTCCATATTCTGCATCCAAGGCAAGCTCAGACCACTTCGTCCGTGCTTTCCACGATACATACGGTATGCCTACCATCGTGACCAACTGCTCTAACAACTATGGTCCATACCAGTTCCCTGAGAAGTTGATTCCGCTGTTCATCAACAACATCCGTCATCGCAAGCCATTGCCAGTATATGGTAAGGGTGAGAACGTGCGCGACTGGTTGTATGTAGTAGATCATGCCCGTGCCATCGATATGATTTTCCACAAGGGTAAGATTGCCGAGACTTACAACATCGGCGGTTTCAACGAGTGGAAGAACATCGATATCATCAAGGTGGTTATCAAGACTGTTGATAGATTGCTCGGTCGTCCTGAGGGTGCTGACTTGGATTTGATTACTTATGTAACAGACAGAAAGGGTCACGATATGCGTTATGCTATTGACTCAAGAAAGCTGCAGAAGGAACTCGGCTGGGAGCCATCTCTCCAGTTTGAGGAGGGTATCGAAGAAACCGTAAAATGGTATCTCGAGAACCAGGAATGGATGGATCATGTTACTTCTGGGGAGTATCAGAAGTATTATGAGGAGATGTATAAGAAGTGATAACTTGTGAATGATGGTATGGCACAATCATCAGCCATTTTTCTGTTTTTAAGATACTGCCTTGAAGATAAGGTTGACCTAAGTATGGTTGTCTCCAATATGGATTGGCGACAACTATATAGCTTTGCGACAAAACAAACAATTATTGGAATCTGTTTTGATGGCATAAAGCGATTGAGTGAGGAATATCCTGAGGAGTTAAAGAAAAATCCGATAGAAAGGGACTTGCTGATGACTTGGATGGGAGTGTCGCAACAAATTCGCCGACAGAACATGAAGGTGAATGGAGTTGCTGCTAAACTCTATTCTATGCTCAGAGAGGATGGACTTAGGTGCTGCATTCTGAAAGGACAAGGGAATGCCTTGATGTATCCAAATGCGTATTCTCGTAATCCTGGGGATATTGATGTATGGGTGAATGCAAGCCGTGAACAGATAACGGAATATGCCAAGAAGCATTTCGAACTTGGGGATGATATAAGGTATCAACATATAGAAACTTCTGTAGATGGAGTACCGGTAGAGCTGCATTTCTTCCCTTGCACAATGAATAATCCTATCTATAATGCACGTTTGCAGAAATGGTTCAAGCGGAATGCGGATTTGCAATGCTCAAATGTTGTTAGCCTACCAGATGGTATTGGAGAAATTGCTATACCAACGACAGCATTTAATGTTGTTTATCAGCTGACGCATCTGTATCATCATTTCTTTGATGAAGGGATTGGAATGAGGCAAATCATTGATTACTACTATGTAGTGAATAATGATGAATTATTGGCGATTAAGGATACTTTGCAGAAGGAATTGAAACATCTTGGATTATGGAAGTTTGCAGGGGCGGTGATGTATGTGCTGCATGAGGCGTTGGGACTATCAGAGGAAAAGATGATAGCTCCGATGGATGAAAAACGAGGAAAGTTGTTGCTGGCAGAGATACTGAATGGTGGCAACTTCGGACAGCACTTCACCAAGTACGGTCATTTCACACAGCAAGGAATGGCAAAGAAATACTTCCTGAAGATATGGAGAAATATGCATTTCGTGAAATATTATCCTGCAGAAGCACTAAGTGAACCTTTTTTTAGAACTTGGCACTTCTTTTGGAGGAAATGGAAGAAGAAATAGTGAAATGGAAAATATAGAAGTTTTAGTTAGACCTCGGTTGAATGACTATCATGGAATTTTAATGTTGCAAGACAAGGTTGATTTTGCCATTCCGTTTTTAGATGAAGATATACCTTTGTATGTTGATCCATTCTTGTTATGGAAGTCTCCATCACAAATGGACAATGGATTGCACGATTCGATTATCCAAAGTTTCAACCATTTGGGATTTTTAGTGAATAAGGGTAATTACCAAGGTGCTGCTGATTTGCTTATATCGTTGTCCGAATGTGATGCTGTAGGGCTTGGAACCTCAAAGACAAGGAAGGGAAGTCGTATTGGTGATAAAGTGGCTAATGATGTTTTGTCTCTATATGAGAATATTCCACAACTCAAGACTGCTGGCTTTTCTCATATTGAAGAAATTCAATTGCTTGTTAGTCAAGTGGCAAAAGACAGAATTAGTGATATTGCATGTAATTTGATTTCTTCTTTTCTGATAGATTATACTATGCAAAGATGCGAGGAAAACAAAATACCGATGGAGCACGTGACAATGGAGTCAGTATATGACGCAAAATTGCATAAGTTGAAAACGGAATCTGTTTATTTGCCTGTAAATCCCAATACAAAGCAGCCTATTTTGTTCGTTCCAAAACGATGGCTACGTTTTTCTTCTTGGATAGGAATGGATGATTATTTCTCAAATTATTATTCTGAGAATGTAGACAAAGGATTTTTCTTCAAGGATAGAATACGTATAATTGACTACAACAGACAAAATTATGATTTTGTAAGAGGATATGTAGAGGCAAAAGAACGTTCTTATGCAGACTGTCATAATGACCCTTTGTTTATGCAATTACCTTTGACATCGGCTAAACGTAAGATGAAAGATATAGTCAAGTTGCCAACTGGAAAGACTGACAATGCTGACAAGAAGTATGAGAATTATGTAGTTCAATTGCTGGCATCTTTGCTGTACCCACATCTTGACTTTGCTGAAGGTCAGAGCCGAACTGATTCTGGGGCGCAAATTAGAGACCTAATATTCTATAATAATCAGTCAATACCGTTTTTCAAGGAGATATATGAAACATATGGTTCTAAACAGATAGTATTTGAACTGAAAAATGTGGAGTCTTTGAATAGAGATAATGTGAATCAATTGAATCGATACTTGAATGACAATTTAGGGAAGTTTGGGGTATTTGTTACCCGTCACAAACCTCCAAGAAATATTCAAAAGCATTTGATTGACTTATGGTCTGGACAGAGGAAATGCATCCTTGTTCTTGATGATTCCGATTTACAGATGATGACTGATATTTTTGAGAATAAGCAAAGATTTCCTTACGAGGTGATAAAAAAGAAGTATTGTGAGTTTTTAAGAAAATGTCCAACATAATAATAGTAGAAAATGAAAGATAATAAAGTGGTTGATCAGATACGTACATTGAAATATGAGTTTAAAATTCTATCAAGCAAGAAGCCAAACGATGTACTTAATGAATTTAAGGTTAAGTATGTAAACAAATCATTGAAAGCCGCAAATGAACTTTTAGGGGAAGATAAGCCTTACGAAGATTTTGAATCATTCAGTGATGAGGAACTTCCGACCAATAGTGATGTGTTGATGATGTTAAGTTTATATTTAGATAGATTGGTAAATTATGCTTAGAGAAGATATTGAAAAGTATGAAGAGTTGTATTCAAAACTCAACTCGCTGAAAGGTGACTTTGTCGTTTTGTCAGGTAAAAAGCCTAATGAGACAGTCAATGAGTTCAAGCTGAAGCTCATTAATAAGTTGTTGGCTCAAATAAACGATTTGGTTGGAGCATTTAAGCCTGAAGAAGACTTTGAAGTTTTTGACTTAGATAGTTTGCCAACCAATAGTGATGTTCTGATGATGTTGAACTTGTATTTGAATGGCATGAGCCGATTTAAGGATGCTAACTCAACAGTGCATTCTTCTCCAATAGATTGGTCATCTGAGTTTAAAACTAAGACCTGGGATGTAGAAGATTAACAGATGAAGTTTTATTGAAAATGGAGTTTTGATGTTCTTACAATAGTATGAAAGCTACGTTTAAAACATTTCAATCAGGATGTGGTGATTGCATATTTCTGATTTTGAAGGACGAGAATAAAAATGAATCATATCATGTTTTGATAGATTGCGGCAAGTTTACTTCTGAAATCAAGAATTTCATCATGAATGATTTGAATTTTAGAATAGATGTCCTGATTGTGTCTCATTACGACAATGATCATGTCTTAGGTCTCATTAATATGTTGAAAGATACTGATTTGGCAAATCTTGAAATAGGAAAAATCATATACAATTGTTTCCAAGATTATGACATAAAAGATGTGGCTTCCATATCAGATGAAAATCGAATGCAATTAGATAGGTATGCTTCAAATATTCATCCATCAAAAGGATTGGCAGAAACTAAAATAGGTGTCCCACAAGCCAGTCTTCTTTGTTTAGTGATTAAATCGAATCCAAAATGGTATAATGTATGGGACAAGAAGATAATTGTGGAGGGTGATACAATAAACTTAGGAGATGATGGGAAATGGGGAACTTTTCATGTACTTTCTCCTTCTCAAAATGCATTAGATGCACTTAAAGATGACTTTATAAAAGAATATACGAAGTGTGTACATGAATGCCCTCCCAAACAAGCTTTTGAAAATCAGGAAAAGTATTGGGAGATGCTTCTACGTATAGCCTCCTCTAAGCCTTCTTTGAAAAAGAAAATTCCAATCAGCTCTTCAATTGTAATGAAAGATTTTTTACAAAAGAAGGCACTCATCAATCCAGATGAATCTGGGATAACTCCACCAAACAAAGCATCTATAGCATTGATATGGGAATGTAATGGTAAGAAAGTTCTTTTAGGTGGTGATGCGGTTGCTTCTCAGTTGTATAAAGCTATCAGAGATTTATATCGACAAGAATATGTCTTGTTTGAAGCGATAAAAATCCCACATCATGGAAGTAAAAACAACATGAGCAATGAACTGGCTCTGTTAATTGATACAGAGCAATACTTTCTTACAGGTGGGAAAAAAGGAGAAGGTCCGAACTATGAAACTTTGGCAAAGATTATATTGCATCCTTTGAATAACGATGTTTCCTCGCATACAATTCACTATAACCGTGTGGTAAATCTTTCGGAGTTAAACAACCTAGCAAAAGAAGAGAATAACAAGTTGCTGTCAGAACTTAACGCAAAAATGATAAACGAAAATGAATACACTTTTGAATATTGATGAGTTGGCTGGAACCACTATCGTTCCAGTATGGTGTGGAAACGAAAGGGGTACGGCTTTCTTCATTTCAGAAACACAACTTCTTACCGCTTTCCATGTAGTCGTTGAGAACAAGGTAGATGGAAGTGCCATATATATCAATGTGGATGGTCTTGACGTGGAATGTTCGTATGATGATGTGGCTAAAGATAGAGATTTAGCTCTTCTTACATGTAAAAACTACAGAAATGATGAGTCTCATTTCCGTTTATTAGCTTCTGATTGCAGAAAAGGACAAAGTTTGTCTATTATTGGTTATCCAGAAGAATTAGGCAATGGTATTGACATTTTCAAGTTTAATGTTACAAATATCCGTCCGATTTCCAATCCAGCTTACCAATTTGATATAATTGTTAGGAGAACGGATGAACTATCTTTGTCAAGCTATGCAGGAATGTCTGGTTCTCCTGTGATTAATGAATTTGGTTCTGTCATCGGAGTTGTTACGGATGAGATGTATAATACGTTGGGATATACATCTATTCATTGTGTTCTAAATGAATTGAGAAATAAAGGACTTTGTATAGATGTCAATGCTGACTTGGAAGATACATCTGACTTTGGACTTGGAACGTGCGCTTTGCAAGTGACGGAAGCCCAAGAGCAAGCAGGCAGTAGATATTCGTATGACTTACAAGTTGAAGATAAAGATATAGAAAATGAGATATTTCGTTTTTCAGGTGTTGGCTTTGAAGCAGATGTAAGTGATATAATCAAAACTTTTGATAAGTTTGCAGAGAGTATAAGGGAAGAGAAGAAAAAGAAAATCGTATTTGATTTCAAGAAGAAGTTTATTCCTAATAGTACTATTGGAGAAACGTTTGAAAGCGAACTTTATACGTTGAAAAATTTGAAAGAAAAAACGAAATATGACACTCTCGCCTTATTCCATACGAAGGAGCGGAATCAAATATCAGTATTGATAGATAAAACTCAAAGATACTTTTGGTATAAAAGATTATTTAAAAGTAAAGCAATTGTTGTCATTGGCAATGCTGGTTGTGGGAAGACCTTTGCATTGTGCAAGATAGCAGGTGATTTGTGCATGAAAACAAATGTGTATTTGTTTTTTGGTACAGATTTCTCTGCCAATGAATCCCCCTTAGATACAATCGCAAGGAAGATGAATTGGAACCAAAGCAATGCTTTTGATTTACTCAATGAAAAGATGGAAAGAGTTGGAAAATATGCCATTTTTATCATTGATGCAATAAATGAGGGAGCAGGAATGTATTTTTGGCATGACAAGCTACCAGTTCTATTGAATAAAATAGAGAAATGGAATAGGATAAAATTTATATTTTCAGTGCGTGAACAGGCTGGGGCGGACGATATTCTTAATGAAACATTATGCCAAATACCAAGAATAAGAGTAGTAGGCTTTAAAGACATAAGAAAGGCAATAAACATATTTTTTGATTATTATAGAATAGACGGAAAGGTTAATGACTATTCTCAAATTCAGACGTTTAAGAATCCTCTGTTCTTGAAAATCTTTTGTGAGGCTTATAGCGAAACTTATTATCCTTGGCGTGAAAGACCGAACATCATTGATATTTATCAACGCTATATTTACAAGCGTAATCATTCCATTTCTGCTGATTCAGATGCTGATCCTCGCATGAATTATACTGAACGCATTCTTGAAAAATTGGCTCGTTATTCCTTATACAATTTGCAATGTGGCGATATTCCAAGAGAAAAAGCAAAGTCTTATTCATATCATCTTTGCCCATATCGAACATGGAGCAAAGATTTATTGAACAACACCCTCAGGGCTAACTTACTAATGGAATATACTACATACGATGATAAGGAATGGATAACTTTTGAATATGACAGTATGGGAGATTACTTGAAGGCTTCTATACTTTTAAATCAGAAGGACAATGACTACTCAAAATTAAAGTTTATTACTCGTCTCTTCGATTTTTCACAAGGTAGATTTCGACAATCAATTGATGGCGCAAAAATTAAGAACTTTATTAAGGCATTTTTATCCGTATGGAATCCGGATGCGAATGTGTGGCATGACAAGGAGATAGAAAATGGGAAGCTTACAGAACTATTCATTGAGAGTTTGGCTTTGCGAAACATAGATAATGATAAGCTGAAGACTGATGCGAGCATACTTAAAAACATATTGGACAAGAATCCAAATATTTTGAATCCTGATGTATTTATCAGTTTGTTGGAAAACAATAATACAACAGTGATAGAAGAATTTCACAATAAGCTCATTTCTTTAAAACTGGCTGATAGAGATTTGGTTTGGTCTATTCCTGCCAATTCTCTTAATTATAGCATAAACGAGGAAATCAAAAAACTATGGGAGAATAAAGGAATAAACCGACAGCTGCTGCTCGTATTTGAGTGTTGGCTGTTGAGTGCTTCTTATCCAAGTGTACGATTCCCTGTAATAAGGTTTATTGTCAATCAGTTGGAAACACTAAATGATACGAATGTTGTCGTTTACCTTATAGATAAGTTTAAAGATGTTGATGACCCATATATTCAACAAGGTTTATGCTCTGCAATTTATGGTTATATAGTGAGAAAGCGAGTTGCAGATATGCAAATAAGTAGGTCTGTAAAGGAGAATTTTTACCCAAAAGAGAAATGTGCCCCTAATGATTTCGTTTTAAGATATTGGACACTTAAAATATTAGAGTGGCAATCTCATCTGGCAGGCGATGATTCTTACTGGAAAGCTGCTCAACCACCTTATCAAGTACAAACGGACAACCCATATAAAAACATTCCTCAAGGTGACATACCAGAAGACTTCTTCGGAGAAAGTTATGGTGCGAACAGTCTTCATCGTTCCCTTTTCACATGGGATTTCTATCGTTACATATTGGGCGGTAATACCTCAGTTGATTTAGACAAATTTGTTGATAATCAAAATACATCCATATCTATATGGAAAACGGCAAAAGCAATAGCTTTATTGATAAAGAACAAGTATGGATGGAACGAGGCTCTTGGAGACTACGATAACGGTGTTCCATACGAATCCAGTCATTATCATAAAACCGAGCGCATTGGTAAAAAATATCAATGGTTGGGTATGAGTGAAGTTTATGCATATTTGTTGGATACTTGCAAATTAAAGGTAGATAGATGGTCGCAAAAGAAAAAAATCCGCCCTAAGAATTATCCATGGTTGGTTTCTAACCGCATTTACTTTGACCCTACATTAAATGAGGATGATAGTTTGGATGATACTGTCAAAGAACTATTTGATGAATATCCCAAGGACGCAACTAAGAAGCAGAACATGACAGAATGGATTAATGACGAAAAAGCGATGCCGCCATTTATTCCAATTCAACATGATAAAAGTGGTGAAGAATGGGTGGTTCTTCAAGGGTATGATACCAGAAAAGAAAATGATGCAGATGAGTGTGTTAGGGAACGTTTTGTTTACTATAATACGTGTCTTGTTGATGATAAAGACAAAGAAACATTTTCTGAATGGGCAAAAGCAGCAGATTTCTATGGTAGATGGATGCCTGAATCTACAGGCTCGATAGATTATCTTTGGAGTGATTATCCATGGGCTAATGCATATACGGAAAGTCTCTATGAAGATGAATATCAAGATGGCAAAATTCCTTGTCATACAGAATTGCCTTATGCAGCCCAACTTCAGGAGGATTATAGAGGTATTACAAACGAAGAGGTTATTGCCTCAACAGTTTATGCACCCTCTGCGGACATGATGAAAAGTCTTGGCTTTTATACCGCAGAGCGTGGCATCATCAAGAAGAATGGTAGCGATGAGATTGTCGCAATCAATAGAATGATTAGCGGTGAAAGTTTTCATGGCTTATTGATTAAGAGAAAATACTTGAATGAATACTTGGACAATAGTGGCAAATGTTTGTTCTATTGTCTGTTGGGCGAAAAAAATATTGTCGGAACTGGTTATCAAATGTTAAATCGGCATGATTTAACAGGTGCGGCTTTGTATAAAGATAATGATGTTGCAGAAATGATACAGCCTTTGAGATTTGAACCAAAAGAGGAACCACAAAAAGAGTCTGAAGGTGAAGATGAATATGGTTTAGGGATGCCAATTGAAAAATGGTTAGCCATGCCCACGCAAAATTCAAGTGCTCTCTTTGATAGATTAAAAGAATTGGCTGAATTGTCAAAACAAAATGGAGCAAAAGAATAATAAAACTATATTGATATAATCATTCAAACAATGAACACAAACACTCAAATTGATAAGATAGATAGAAAATATCGGGCAAGGAGATGAAAGGCTTTGTACGACAGTATGCAGCCACGCATGAGGACTTTGCTACCGCCTTGGTGGAAAAATATTGGAAGCCAGAGCGTGGTAACTACAAGGAACAGGTGGAGGCTTGCTTTGCTCATGCTGGTGTGTTGGGCAAGCGATTCGGAGAGCCCAATTGGACTGGAGGAAGATAGAGGATGACTTGTTAGGTGTGATGAAAAAGGTAGTGAGCATGAGGAAGAAAGGAAATCTGATAGATGCTGCCATCATCGCTGGATATGTAATGACCATCACTTGTCGAGAGTTCAAGCACGACCACCAGACTTATACTCCTGCCAGATATGATGTGTGGGCAGAAGAAAACAAGGTTTTGAGGAATATTATCACCCAGTTGGCAGACATGGTGTGGAGTTATACAACTGTCGCTTCGAGCCTGCTTATACTATCAAGCATATTGTCGAGGCAATGAAGAAGGTAACAGGATTTACTCAGTTTGTGCCTGATATTCCTAACTGGGTTATCATCCCAATGGCAAGAATTGCTCAGCTTCTTGGTTCTCCAATGGGTATCTGTCCTGCGAGAGTGAAGAAACTCCAGATTTCTACCAATATCTGTGGTGAGAAGTTGAAGAACTGCGGTTATCAGTTTAAGTGGAGCTTTGAGGAAGCGCTGGCTGACTGGTTTGAGGATAATGACAGGAAGGGGCTGAAGTAAATTGGATGGACAATGTTACTTCTGGGGAGTATCAGAAGTATTATGAGGGGATGTATTGTAAATAGCATTTTTCGAAAACCTACCGTCCTTCCTTACCCATTAAGGAAGGCTCCACCTCTCATCTCGGTCTTCTCCCCTCAGGGAAGAAGAGGAAACCCGCCCTTAGTGCTGACTTTTCTACCTCTCCGTCTCTCCTGCAAGGAGAGCTCCACATCCTAACCAAGCCTTCCCTTCTCGAAAAGGGAAGGATGTAACCGCCCTTCGGTGCTCGAAACCGCTACGCTATAAGGTTGGCGGGGCATCAAAGCCCTCGCCATGGGTGTGCAGGATGGAACCGCCTGGGAATAGCAGTTTATAGTTTACAGTTAATAGTTTATAATTTACGGTTGATTTTGCGGTAATTTGCTGATAACTTGCAGATTTCTTGTGATTCTCTTGGTGGTTTCGAGAAAAAAGCGTAACTTTGGCGGCAAGTTATAAAAACTAAATAATAGGAGATAAGATTATGGCAATAGCTATTAAAACAATTCCTGTATTGACAGGTGATGTTGCAGAGCGCTTTATAGAGATTGCAGAGAGTAGTAGAAATACTGCCACAACTGTGATTCCTGAAGGAGCACAAGATGCAATCCGTCGTATGATGGAACGCTCAAAAAATGTAAAGATTAAACTTCCTCTTTAATTAAATTGGCTGGTGAATAATTATCAATTTGATATTATGGAAAGATGCGACTTCATGCCTTTGACCGCAGAACTTGCATCTTTGCCTTTTTGTTGTGGTGAAACAGAAGGAGATAAAGACTTGGAAGACTTCTTTCATCACAATGCCTTGTTGTATGCTCAAGAGCGACTTGGTAAGACTTATTGCTTTGTCAACAATGAAGGTGAGTTCTCTGAAATCGTTGCATTCTTTACTGTATCAAATGATAGTGTAAAGACAACTTTTATTCCGAAACCTTCTGCTAATAAGGTTCAACGAACTATACCAGGTCAAAAACATCTTCGTACTTATCCTGCCGTATTATTGGGAAGATTAGGGGTTAATAAGAAATATCAAGGACGAAATTTCTTAGTTGGTCAACAAGTGATGAACTTTATCAAGACGTGGTTTGTACAGGAGGATAACAAAACAGGATGTAGATTCTTGGTTGTTGATGCGTATAATCAGCCAAAAGTTCTTAGCTTTTATGAGCGCAACAAGTTTAAGTATCTATATGCCACAGAAGAATTAGAAAGAGCAGAACAGCATTTCCCGGAAACTTCTCCGGTTTATACCAGGCTCATGTTCTTGGATTTATTGCATACTCAGATATTGGAATATCCTAATGTAATTAAGTAAAATTGTTTGGTTAATATATTCTGATGAACTTCTTCTTGCTTTTAATATGGTTGTTCTCTTCACTATCCTAAACCAAATCACCGGCCTTGTGGGGATATTGATATCTTCCTGATGGATAAGGAGGGAAGCCATGACGAGGAGATGGTGAAGGCTATCGATGACGTGGTTGCGTTCTTAATGTATCGCCAGTGATGCGACTCCTATTGTGGAGCATACGGCATGTCATTACGATATCAAGACCGTGGATCTGGACATCAGCAAACTGAGCAAGGGTGGTTTTGATCACTTTATGCTGAAGGAGATTTATGACCAGCCTAACTGTCTGAAGGATTGTATGAGTGGTCGCCTCTTTGCTGATAAGGAACATCCTGAGAATAATCGCATTGTTCTTTCTGCGCTTCGTGATTATCGTGACCGACTGGTTCAGGCGAAGCATATCATCATCGTGGCGTGAACTATCCTGTGGCGATGGAGGGTGCCTTGAAGCTGAAGGAAATAGCGGATAATGTACTGGAGGTTCCAAGAACCCTGAATGCGCTGGTTCCGCTGCTGAGCGTGGTTCCGCTGCAGCTGCTTGCTTACTATGTGGCTGTGGATAAGGGACTGGCTGTGGATATGTCGAGAAATCTGGCGAAGAGTGTGACGGTGGAATAAGGTTTTTGCGATTGGAACTGGCTTCACTTGCATTTGGAGTAAGCTTCATTTGATTTTGAAATAAACTTCATTTCGAATTGGTTTAAGACTCTGATAAAGTTTACGTGGGGCTTTATTAATGTTTACTTGAGCCTCACTTCAGATTCAATTGAGACTCTGTTCGATTTCTTTCAGATGATTGATGAATCGGAAAAAGGATTACGATGTAGCGGCTTATGCATAACGATGGCATTTATATAGCCCAGGTATGGGCAATATAATGCCATCGTGAGATAATATAGAGTATCTGTAAGCAGCTTTGCATTTATACCTTGCATAATTAAAAAACGCGTAACAAATGATTAAACTAATCAAATGTTGATTTTGTATTAAAAACTATTGGTATGAAGATTAAGTTCATAGACGGGGAAGAGAATATCCCTATAATAGAAAACGCAGCCCAGCAAGAGTCTTCTGTATTTAAAAATCAATACATTCTTGCTGATAAAATATTCAAGACTCTTAAGAAAGATGCCAACGCACGGAAGTATAACAATATAATTGGCTTCTGCGGTGATCGTGGCACCGGAAAGACTTCATGCATGATGAGTTTCAGAGAACAATGCATGAGTTCGTATGAAGACTGTTTCTTTATTAAGGAAATCGACCCATCCTTTTTTGATGAAACACACAACATTATCGAGCTCACTGTAGGAAATATGTATTCTGTTCTGACTTCTGAACAGGAATATAACGACAATGTTCGTGACGATCTTGTATGTCAGTTTAACAAGGTCATGATATATATGAAATACCTTGCAAAGCCAGAAGATAAAGAACACTACTATGATGGGTTACAAGAATTAGAGGCTTTGTCTGTGGGATTGACTCTTAAAGAAAGTATTGAGACCTTGGTAAATCGATTCCTTGAGTATGTAGGAAAAGATTATTTAGTTATAACAATAGATGACCTGGATTTAAATATTCAAGGAGCATACCTTATGTCTGAGCATATACGTAAGTATTTGACCAATCAAAAATGCATCATCATGCTAAGTGTTAAGGTAGAACAACTTATCAATGCTGTTCAGCGTAATATGCAATATATCCAAAAGGTTGACGCTAAAGACAGTCATGAGATGGCAGTAAAATATGTTACAAAACTAATCCCTGTAAGTAGTCGCGTAAATATGCCCTTGTTGGAGGATTATTGTGATTATGAGTTGGAATACATTTACAAGGATGATGACGGCAATGATAAAGCGGAAGAATACCATTCGGTAAAGGAGGCAATTACCCACTCTATTTTTTGGAGGACAGGCTATTTGTTTTATAACAGCCATGGCCGTAGTTCTCTGATTGTCCCCAAAAGTCTACGTTCTTTACGTCAATTAATACATTTGTTGTATAGAATGCCTCTGCATGACAAAGGTAAACCAGAGGAACACAAACAGAATCAAAAACAATTTAAGCAATATTTCTTCAATACATGGACTCAACAGTTGAAAGAGGAATATCGTGTAATGGCACATAAGCTTGTGGAGATAGAATCGGACATAGCTTTTAATAAGGCTGTAATAGCGAATTTGGTTCAACTGCCTCAATTACAGGATAGTACAAGATTTCGCACTATTGCCGATACTGCAAATTATGCATATAATGTATCTTTAGGTGATGTTATGCGCATTTTGGAGTATATCAGTCAAGATGAGAGCGATGTTCAGTTGCAACTCCTGTTGTTTTTTGTACGTTCCTTATATTCTATAAAAATGTATGAGAACTATGATTATATTACAGAGAATATATCTTCAAACCTACATCCCCAACCAACTAATGCTGAACAAGCAGGAGAGATTTATTCCTCAGACATTTTGTTTGATACATCTAACAAAATGCAGAAGTTGGTAAATGGTCAGTATTTCAGCTTTGAGCCAGATGAAGTTCTCCCACCTCAGACGATAGAAGGAGCAAAGAACCAAAGTCGCGATTACAAATTAATAAATGGTGGTGTATTGATTGATGAAATTAGCAAACTAAGAGATAATCAAAATAATGTTGATGAGGATTTTAAAAGGAGATTCCAGTTGGTTGAGTTCTTTATATTGTCTGTATCGCGTGCGGCAAGCATAAAAACAAAGACAGATACTCTCGAACTGAAACGTAATACATTTGAGCCATCGTATTTGTTACCTTTTAATCCTTCAGTCAAAAACTTGGTATTTGATGTCCTATCACCATTCTATAATATATTAAACTTAGAAAATACATACAATCGTTTTGACAGTTGTTTTAATCAAGATGGGAATAATCTTTCCATTTATGATTTTGCAAAGTCACAAGATTGGAGTCTACTGAACCAACTATTAGAAAGTAACAATAGGGAATATGAAGATGATGCCACTCATGGATTCTTGTCCGATGCTATCATACGCAATGCAGAGGTCTTGAGAGCATTATCAGAGCGTATCAAAAGCGTACGTTTCGAGAGGTTTTCTGGCAATAGCAAGGAATGTATCAGGGCTTTTTATAAAAAGATTCGAAATACCGGTATGAGTACATACCCTAAGATGAAAGATGAAGCACCGTATCAGATTTGCTTTATGTTTTTAGATGCGTTAGATAACGTTTTGTTAAATTGTAATTCTGAGTCTTTTGATGCAATCTACGGACGCAATCAAGATGCACTGGATATTTACGCCACGCTTTTTGCTTCTGCTGAATACGCCCAAAGTACTATTCTTAGTCGTATAAGAACAGGACTACCTATGTTGTATAATAAAATGTCAAAAGCTGAATGGAAGAATTATTTCCATGATGGAGAACGATATACTCGCGAACAAATAATATCTATAATAAGAGAAATACAAGAACGATAATTATGAATTTGCTAATATCTGCAATTCGTACTATATTTTATGATATTGATGTTGGCACTCTGCAGAAGGATATCAATCATCATACAAACTCTTTTTTAAAGGGTGATTTTGCAGAGCTGGCTTCGTGGATAGCTCGATCATTCACGAAGAGTGAACTGACATGCTTGCAAAAATATATACAGCAACAAACAGGTTGTAATAAAAATCAGAATTGGCACCAGATGATAAATTTATTGCCATTATTTGCAAATACATGTCTTATAAATAAAAATGGATGTCCATATGTCCTGTTTGAAGAAATCCAAAACTGGCGACAACTTTCGTTGTTGATTGGAGAAGATGTGTTGACGACTTCATTTCTTGCTTTTGACGTGGTAAAAAGAAATGGTGTGTCGCCTACCTCTTTTGCTTGGCCAAATATAATTTCACACACAAAAAAAGAAATCAATGAGGAACTTGATAAAGGATTATGTGACACACATGCTCATTTGAAAGCTTCCGCTGATATATTTGAGTTGACATGGTTGGATTTTATGAACCGTTTGATTAATAGAGATGAAGACTATCGTAAAGTAATCTACATAGCTGATGCCCAAGTGAATTACCGTAGAAATCAGCAAAGCTATGAATTTAGAAAAATGATACAAACGGCAGCCATTCTCAGGCTACATATCTTCGAGTATCTATATGAAAAAAAGTTAGTAAAAACAAATGCGGAGATTTGCAAAATTATAGAGAATGACATTTCACGTACTCAATACTTAAGCGAGGCTGAAAGTAGAGTAAGATGTTATCAAACAAAAGACAACAAGCTTTTTGGTGTAGTGCATGATTATGCCTTGTTGAAATTTACTTCCTCAAGCGCCTATGCCGTTCATGAAGGTGAACGTTCTCTTATATTTGATTTTTTTCGAAGATATTTCAAAAACGACCAGTATGTGAAAAAAATAGCAGATTTATTCTTTCTGTATATCTCATTGAAGATAAGAATACGTAAAGAATTTGTTCAGACCAACCCATTATATGGTTTTGCTAATTTCAAGATTTATGAATCCAGAAAAACAAAGTTCTGTTCTGATTCTTACAAGAACATTTTTCCTTTATATGCTGTCCAGTCATGCATCAGGAAAGATGTCCCAGATGCGTTAGAATCTCGTGTCACCCCAATTGAAATACCAAATCATAATATAAGAAAGTGTATTGATGGTCTAACTACGAGATTGGATATAGACGACAAAAATCTAACTTTTGTTATTCATTTTGTAAAGATGAGTGAGCAAGTTGTACATAGGAAACATTATGGTACAAGGTATGATTACAATCAAACGTATCGTAAAGAAATAGATAGAATTTTAGAAGATACCAAAAAACGTAATACGGCAAGACCTATAACAGATGAACCAGTATATAAGATTGTAGGTATTGATGCCGCAGGAGCAGAAATAGACTGTTCGCCAGCAGTTTTTGGACAAGTATATAGATATGCTCGTTTAAGAGGAATGACAAACCTAACATATCATGTAGGTGAGGATTTCTATGATTTATGTGATGGACTACGATCCATCGATGATTCTATACGTTTCCTTAATATGGATGAAGGTAGTCGTTTGGGTCATGCCATTGCATTAGGCTTAGATCCTAAAACATATTATGAACGTAGATGTTTTCAAACAGTAATGACACAACAAAGGTTGTTGGACACATTGGTATGGATTTATTGGAAAGCACACAGAAAAGAGATTGTTATTTCAAACGAATATGCGAAGGAGTTACTGTCTAAAATACAACAATTATATAATAAGATAGGATATAGAATACCATTTGATGTAGACGTATACATGAAATCAATGGTATTAAGGAGTGACAATCTGGACACGACAGAAAAACAATCTTTATGGAGAAAAGCTGCATTGTGTCAAGATATACAATGCCAAGAAGCACGTACGAACGAGTCGGCTATTGCATTATGTCATGAGTTCCTAACTGACAAAAATATTTGGGAGGAAGGTAATAAAATTGAAATATTCACTTATCGCGATGAAATAGTCAAAATAGTTTCAGACCTACAAATCGTCTTGCTATCATTGATTTTGGACAAACATATTGTTGTTGAAACCAATCCGTCTTCAAACGTAGTCATTGGACCAATTGATGGATATGATAGTCATACTATTCATAAGTTTATAAAAGATGGTATAAGAGCAACAATTAACACTGATGACAAAGGAATTTTTTCCACATCATTGCCTAATGAGTATTCGTTATTTGCATGTTCTGTAAAAAACAATAATGCAGACGTCTCCGATATTGTAAAAAAAATCAAAATCCTTAGAGAAGAAGCTGAGAAAAGTAGATTTACACCGCAAAAAATAAAATAAATTTCTGATTATTAGTAAACCATCGGCTAACCCCGTATTGCGCGCCTAGATAAAGTTTCGTACCTTTACACCGTGATTGTGTGTCCTGAGACAGAATGAAGTCTGATATTGGCTATATTTGATGGATTTCTGTCGTAACTTCTAGAGAGATGGTGGCAGCCCCACCGCATTCGGCATGCAGGTCAGAACCAAGGTCTAAGGTGTTGAATTACATCAATGAGCGACTAACCCGTTGGGTGATGCGTAAGTACAAACGCTTCTCCAAGGGTAAGAAGTTTGGCAGAGCGTATGAATGGCTTGTAGAATATGCGGCACATAACAGAAATGAGTTTTCACACTGGGTGAAGGGATTTGTACCCTATCCCCGTCTAGGTTAATAAAGAATATAAACTAAGAAACAAAAGAGTTAAGTACGAAGAGCCGTGTGATGGGAGATTGTCAAGCACGGTTCAGAGAGAAGGGAGGATGAAATTCCCTCCACTTACTCGACTATATAAATACACAAAGTATGGAAGGTTATAATAATAAGCCTGAGATGCTATTTGTTCTCAGGATGAATGCAGAAGGGAATGATGTTTTCATAGAAGAATATGAACTTTCAGAGTTTCCTAAGTTGGAGGAATGGTTTAATAAACCCAAAGGAATTTTTGATTATAATGCGATATTTGAGGAAATGAAACTCGTGGGACAATGTCTAGGAGCAGAAAGAATCGTCAACTACGATAGAAGAAAGTTTGTTTTAGAACTTGAGCTGAAGGATATGAAACAGAGCTTGAACGATTATACAGAAAGTGTATTGAAAGTTGAAAAGGCTCTGGAAAACATGGGACTTAAAGACATCAGGCATAACAAAAGTATGGAGAAAATAGACTTGTGCAGTTTCTCTGATACTTTCTATATATATGACAAGCCTTTCTTAAAACTTGAATACCGCTTAGGGCATCGTTTTAGAACAGATTCATTTATAGAAGGGTATGATATACCTTGCTGGAAGATACAATTCATGCATCAAGGTGGTCTGTCTGTATATAATAGAAATGATTTACTGAAATCAGACAAAACGTTCGATGAATGGATGCAAGTGATATTCCAGTTTCCTGAAGATGCCGATTTGAAAAAGAAGAAAATATGTGAACTGATTCATACTATATATGGTTTTGAGATTCAAATAACAGATATTCTCTATGATCCAGCTTCTAAATGCTTCGTCTTGAAGGAAGAAGTAGAGCAGAATATGCTGAAGGACATTAAGCCAGAAAGGGCAGTGGAGCCTGATGAAATAGCCAAATATACCACATTAGATACGCTTGTTGCTGTATTGCAGTCGGGAAAGATGCGTATGAATAGTATTGTGTCGATGAATGACAAAACAGAGATAGGTTTTTTAGAGGAATACATTAGA
>OOCK01000440.1_pt1 | contig 28273 bp, 27 predicted proteins | sample 1670951 | NCBI WGS metagenome assembly OOCK01 (sample SAMN06348107, study PRJEB24527) | human gut metagenome | biome: human gut; feature: ankylosing spondylitis patient; material: feces | host: Homo sapiens | place: China | collected 2015-10
GAAGGCGGACAAAGAAAGTAGCAAAGAAACCGCTGTTCCAAAGACTTCCACTGACGGAAGTCTTTTTTTGTTTCCATCTTACAGATTTCTATTCAGAATAAGTGAAAGCGGATAGATATATTTGTTGTATGCTTTCAGTTTCTTCATATCCACACGGTTGTCCGAATACGGGTTGCTCTTCTCGTCGTAGAAAAAGATGTCCGTTATGTTTTCCTTTCGGACAATATGTTCCCCACACAGCGGAATATCCTCCACGTCAAAATCCTCCAGCGGAAGCATTTCCAGTCTGCCGGGAAGATGGTTGCCAAGCTCGTTCATGTTGTAGTTAAAAAGAGCGAAGCCCTTGTGTTTGAAGTCAAGACGTATGCCATACGGACGCCCTGTCAGAAAGGCATCCGCTGCTTTTGCCATATAATTTTCCATGATTGTTTGATGTAAAAGTCATGCAAAATTAAGGCTTTCGGAAAGCAGAAACAAATTTTATTGAATAAAGTAAACATGACATTTTATATACCCTGAAAATCATATGATAAACTCAGATTATTATACTGGATTTGAGTATAATGCTAATATCGCCAAGTCTCACAAAAAAACTTTTCGAGAAATTACGCGCAGAAAACATCACTAAGGCTGTGGACGTAGTAGATGATCTGAGGCTGATTTAGGAAGACTAATAAGAATTTTTATTCCGCTTAAACGATTGAAACCATGAATTAAAAATTGATTCATGTTGTTTTATATTGTTTTTGTAAAACTCTTTACTCCAGCCGGTTTTAAGTCCGCAGTCTTTCATATATTCACTCAAAGGCTCAAGCCCTATTTCCTTTCTTAGTGAATCGACCTTATCAATATCCTGTAGAGGGACCAGATAATCCACTCCATCCCTGGTTATTCTCTGCGTCCCATAAATCTGTTTTTGTCCTTGGTTCATAAGGCACCTGTCAGTCAGAAAAGCATATTGCCAGCCCTTAGCCGCACCATCTCGGACGGCTTCTTTCAGTATAGGTAAATACTTATTCTGGATTAAAGAATCTTGGGAATGTTGAATACAAAGGAAAAGAGCCTCGTTCGCTTCATATCCAATATCATCGGGAGAAAGCCAACCGTATTGGTCAATGATTTCAGCAACTCTGACAGCATTTCTTCGGTCTATGTCGTCCATTATCCTTCTTATTTTATTTACATTCTGTTTCTTCTTCGAAGCATCAAGCAGTAACAATCGTATGCTTTGATCTTCAATTCTCATCTCTTTTAATTCTTCTTCTATTGAATATAGTTCTGCATCATACTCTTTTTCATAAGCATCAAGAATTCTGATATAGGTCTTATTAAACGACATAGTATCTTGCTTTTCCAAATAATAATGGCAGCTATCAATGATACTTGATAAATTTTGTGCTTCTGATTTATTACAGAACAACAAAAGCAAACAGATATAAAACAAGTTCTTTAACATTCTTCAAAAAATTAGACATAAAACACCTCACTTAGGCTATTTTTGTTTATCAAGTGCAAAGCTACATATTTATCGACACTTATTCAATACCCTGTAGGGTAGTTCTTAATTCAGTCACAAACGGAAGATGATATTATTTCAAACAACAAAGGGAGACCCCACCATTTGTGTGAAGCTCTCCCTTTGCGTTACTTCTCATACAGCAGCAAAAACTCCATCTTCCGTCGCCGCTCTATCGAGCGGATTTTCCGCCCCTTGTAGTGGCAGTAGGATATATACTCCTTATAGATGTCCCTGTCACCGGCTTCCAGCTTTTTCAGCAGACGGCTTTTCGGGTGTTTTCCATATCCGAGCAGAGTTCCGTGACCCACATTGTAGCTGAGTACGGCCAGAATCAGTTATCCAAACCCCAGCATTATCCTAAAAATACAGTTTTTTATTCTGTAAATCATTCTGTTATAGGATGAATAGGTTTGGATAATACATTCCTATATCTTTGCTAATGGCACTAAAGCCAATAGGAAGAATATGAATATAGCACAGTTAAAATTAAGCCAAAAGAAGTTACTGGACAACCTCGTTTCCCGTGGTTATGACATTCAGTACATCAAAGGAGTAAAATTTGTTTTAAGACTTCTTTTTGAACATGAAGGATGTTTTCATTCGTATGAACAATTTGCAGAAAAGTTTATCCGTACAAGGGGATATACAAAAGCGACATTGGATCTTAGGATGATGCATTTACGTACTATCCAAGCATATGATGAATTTGGGCACTACCCGGACAAGAAGTCCTTTGTTCCGTTATGCTATCCTTCCAGGTATAATATGCTTAACCCCAGTTTTCAGAAAGTTATAGACATTTACCGGAAACGTGCCGCAGAACATAAAAAGAAGTCCACAATAAAAATGGAAACCAATGCCGTTACAATGTTCCTTTTTGAGATGCAAAAGTTCCACGTCTCTTCATTGGATGAAATCAAAGAAGAACATGTTTTGTCCTTTTTCCTTAAAGAAGAACAGCAAAAGCGTTCAAGGACATATTGCGGTCACATAGCGTCAGCCCTTAAAGAGTTGGGGGATTTATACGACATGAAAAAAGTATTAGGTTATTTCCCTGATTTGAAATATGAAAGGAAAAACTTCAACTATCTTGAGGATGATGAAATCAATGTGATAAAAAATGCTTTGTCAGACTCTAACAATATTTTGACTTTCAGAGAAAAAGCTATAGTTTCATTGGCCTTATATACTGGCATAAGAGGATGCGACATTGCCAACTTGAAATTGACAGACATAGATTGGAAGAAGGAACGAGTCAGCTTCGTCCAGGAAAAGACTGGTAATCCGATAGTGTTGCCCCTTCTTCCTCATGTTGGAAACTCATTGTTTGATTACATACGTAATGAACGGGACAATGAGGCCGGATCCGTGTATCTGTTTCCCAACAAGAAGAATGCGACAGAAAGGTTGGAGAACAAAAGTATCGGCACCATTGTCAATACAGTCTTTGAGAAACTAAACCTTAGAAAAGGTGAATCCGGGCGTGGAGTCAGCGTATTTCGGCACAACCTCGCCTCTAAATTACTTGGTAAAGGTACCGAGATTAGGGTCATCAGCCATATTTTAGGGCATATCTGTTCTTCATCTATAGTCCCATATATAGATGCTGACATCCTTCATCTGAGAGAATGCGGAATCAATATTGAATGTTATCCAATAAGAAAGGAGTTGTTCGAATGAAAACAGATTCACATCTACCCCAATTTGCAGATTTGATGTCTGAATATGTCAATTTCATCTCTGGTATCGGAAAATGTGACTATATAACCCGCATATACCTGAACTCTTTCGCCAAGTACTGTATGAATCATGGCGGAGTGCTGTCGGATGATATTATCTCCGGATGGGCATCAAGGACAGATAAGGAAAGCTATTATACAAACCGTAACCGATGCATTATTTTGAGGCGCTTCATCCGTTATATCCGGTCGAAATATGGGGCACCGTTCAAATTGCCATCATATCCTCCGGACATAAAATACACACCTAAGCCAAAGCGTATTCTTGTTTCAGAACAGCCATACTCTTATTCCGCAATATCCCATATAGTCAAGAAATATGAACTTTACAAAAGAGCCTCTGGAAAATTCAGTAGGCGGACAATGGACAAGATTCGCCGTTTCAATGACTTCTGCGCCCATAATTATCCGTCAGCCGAAGCTCTTACAGAAGAAATTGTCCTTGATTATTGCAAGAAGAAAAAAACGGAATCCGCAAAGTCATGCAATAACAGAATTGTAGGTGTCAGAGGATTTCTGAAATATGCGAATAGCCGTGGTTTCGTAAATATTCCTCTTCCATCCACCATTCCAAGAGTCAATGTCACATCATTCGAACCACATCCGTTTACTCCAGAAGAGCTTGCAAGATTCTTTAATGAAGCGGACAATCTCGAACCTCCAATAAATTGCCGTGACATGAGGGCTGCGCTTATGAAAGTGGAAGTTCCGGTCTTTTTCCGACTTTTGTACAGTACAGGGATGCGTACAACAGAAGCCCGTCTGCTCAGAGTAGAAGACGTGGACTTGCAATCCGGTGTTATAAATATAAGATACACAAAGAGCATAGATGAACATCGGGTTGCCTTGCACGAATCCATGTGGTCGCTATTGCAGATGTATAATGTCAAAATGGAAAATCTCATGCCCGGAAGAAAGATATTCTTTCCTAACGAGTACGACAAACCATATTCCGGAGAATGGGTAACGGCAAGTTTTAAGAAAGTATGGAAGAAAGTCAGTACGGCACACGCAAGAGCATATGATTTTCGCAGTCACTATGCGGTCGTGAACATAAACGGTTGGGATCACTGCGGCATTGAATGGATGGACAAACTCTTATATCTCAGCCGTTCCATGGGACACCGTTACATTCAAAACACATTATATTATTACAGGCTTGTACCGCTGTTTGCACACCAGTTGGAAAATCTGACAGGAGGTGGGTATGAAGAACTTTTACCTGATTTAAACGACTATTTTGAATATGAAGACTAAAGCAGAACATTCAATTATCGCCGATGCCATCCATGAGTGGCATACGGTTTATCTTCCGTGTATAAGGAATCTGAGCCATAACGCTTTAAAATCATACGGAGAGGGAATGGGAATCTATATAGATTTCCTTGAATCCTCGAAGGGAGTCACCTCAAATACCATTTGTGGGGAATGCTTCCGTAAGGACTGGATTGAAGAATGGATTGCGTGGCTGAAAGAAGTAAGAAAATGCAGCCCGCAAACATGCAATCATCGTCTCTCCATATTGAAAAATTTCCTCCGTTTCCTTGCGCACAAGAAAATCCAATTCATAAAATATGATTGTGATGCCGCTGAAATAAAAAGAATGCAGCAACCTAAAAAACAAGTGGAAGTAATCACAAAAGATACAATCAAACGGATTTTTGCAAGCATCAATACACGGACATTAATAGGTAAGAGGGATTTTGCCTTGTTCAATCTTTTATATAGTACCGGAACAAGAATAGATGAAATATTATCATTAAGGCTGTCGGCACTGCACCTGGATGAAACGAAAAGTTACATTCTTGTTTTGGGTAAAGGGAATAAACAACGTACCATTTATTTGTTGAACAGCATGGTAAAAATACTGAAACATTATGTGAAGTTGTTCCATCCGGCCAATCCGTTACCTTCTGATTTTGTATTTTTCCCCATATATGGCCATGCAAACAAAAAAATCACTTCAGAAGCGATTAGCAAGCGGTTGAAAATGTATGTTAGAATTGCGTCTCAGGGGCTACTTGAAATTCCTGCGGATTTTCATTGCCATAGTTTTCGGCATGCACGGGCTACCCATTGGTTGGAAGACGGTGTAAACTTGGCGCAGATACAAAAACTATTGGGGCATGAGAGCATCGAAACGACAATGAAATACGTAGGAGTTTCATCAGAACAAATGGTACAAGCTTTATGCTCTATGGAAGACAATCTGACTTTAGGCGTTGAAAAGAAATATAAGAAAATCAGAAATAAAGATTCATTAGCAACAGTTCTTGGATTGAGATAATACTTAGTAATAAATGAGTGACTGTTCTTGAATAATGGAACAATCACTCTTTATTATCTGCTACTAAAATATAACAATTTACTGATATTCAATACAATAAAAAGTCAAGTTGGGATAATATTTTGGTTTGGATAACAGCTCCTCGTCGCTGTTGCCCACAAACACGTACTGGTTGTAGATATGGTTGCAGGGCAGCAGCAGTCCCAGCGGGGCGGCAAACGACAGGCGGCAGTCCGAGCGGTCGGTCGAGAGCCGTTCGTAACGGCTGTCCGTGGCTACCGCAGCCGGCAGGTCTTCCGTGTCCGACAGCGTGTGCAGGCACAGGCGCTTGTCGCCGATGCGCATCTCCTCCGCGCTCATGGCGATGTCTTCCAGACACGCCGTATCCTCCGTCGTCAGTGCCAGGTATCTGCCTATGATACCCGTTTCCTTTTCCGTTCCCGTAATCTCATCGTCCCTCAGGCGTCGCAGGCGGACGTGTCCCGAATCGTTCAGGATGCGGGCGAACTGTTCCACCGCCTCCATGAACTTCACCGCCGTCTCCCTGTCCTGTATCTCCTTCGGGATGATATGTCCGCGGCACAGCGTGCTCCAGTTGCTCTGCCGCCTCATGCGTTCCTTCGTCGTCTTGGTCAGGAACAGGTAGCTCCTGTGGCTCAGATACGGGCGCTCGTTGAAGTGCATCCCGTTGCTCCGTGCCAGGAAGCCCGTACCTTCCTTCTCCCAGTCGGGGCGGTACAGCTCCTTCATATACCAGTCCTGCTTGTGCAGTACCGAGTGGTCGGGCAGTACCTTGATTGCCTTGCACCACGTGGCATGGATACTCTCGTATTCCTCCGCCGTTACGGTATAGACCTCCGGCAGCTCCACCTCGAAGGCTGCGGTGATGTCTGCGTCCTTCGAGATGATGCACCCGTGTTCCACCGCCAGCAGCGGGAACCGGCTCTCCAGTGTGGTGGCTTTCATTACGTTTCTCATTCTTTCCTTCCTTTCCTTTTTCGTCTCAACAGATGGGACACCCGTCTGCGGTGGAGCAGGTAGCGCGGGCGCATCCGTGCAGCGCCCAGCTTCATCAGTCCGTGCTGGCCGTACTTCGCGTTCAGCCGGAACGTGAGCCATACCACGGCGGAAGCCGCCGTGATACCCAGGCCGATACAGACCCACTGGCTCACGCCCGCCATGTACAGGATGACAAACAGGAGGAAGGCGGCAAGCAGCCCGCCCGCAAACACGAACAGGTACTGCGCCTTCAGCCCCTTGAACTCCACCGGACGACCGATGCCCTTGTTTACCGGGTATTCAGCCATTGTCCTTTTATCTTAATTATATATGGGAAACGCCTGTTTACAGGAAGAACGAGCGCAGGATGGTTGCGCTTACAATCAGGAAGATACAGGCTCCGAACCAGCTTGCGGCGGTCTTGCTCGTGTCCGGATCACCGGACGAGAACTTACCATAGACCTTGATGCCTCCTATGAGTCCCACTACCGCGCCAATGGCATAGATGAGCTTTGTCGCCGGGTCGAAATACGAGGTCACAAGATTGGTTGCCTCCGTGATGCCCGCCATGCCGTTGCCCTGTGCAAAGGCGGAAATGTTTGCAGCCGTCAGAAGGACTGCCAGAATGATTTGTTTTTTCTTCGATGTTTCTGTCATAATCTTTTCTTGTTTTTATGCCTCCGGGCGGGATATTCCCTTCGGCGGTTGATACTTTTCTTTAATTTTTGCGGCTTCGGATAAAGCCGGCTTGTGGATTTAGTGGATTCGGTGGCAAGCCGATGATTCAGCCGTAGTCAATTTTCTTTTTTCGCATCTTCGTTACGTTTTTTTGCATTGTTATACATAGTCGCGGATATTGAAATCCTCGAATCTCTCCGGCATGGCAGGCGGCCTTCTCAGTGCGGCACTTGCCGTTGATGCGGCAGGTGGGGCAGGTATCGAGTCCAGATAGTAGTCCATCAGTTCGTCCAGTCTCCTGCGTGTCGCCTCCGAGCTGCGTTCTATCAGGGCAAACAGTTCGTTACCCTTCATTTCGCAGAATACCATTCCTGCATGGCGCCGTTCATCTCCCGTGGCGTCCGCTTTCTTCGCCGTGCGTACGGCGAGGTCGATGTCCTCAAACGTGAACCCTTCGGCAGTATTCGGTTCCGCATCCGGCTCTTCGTCCCCGTCATATCCGGCTATGTCCGACACCCGTCTGTCCGTAAACACCTCGTCCAGCTCCTCGTCCGGTATCCGGCGGCGGTGTGTGTCCGTGCCGTCCTCCTGTGCTTCGTCGGCAAAGGTAACGTCCTTCTCGTCCACCTCTTCACTTCGTATTTCCGTGGCGGCATTTGGCGCAGGTGTGGCAGTCTGTGGCTTCGTTTCCGGCATCCTGAAGCGGCTTCTGCCCACGATCTCGGAAACCGCCGTCCTGTTCCCGCCGTCCTTTCCGTTCTTCTCTCGGGTTGTGTCTCCCGTCCCGCGTTCCCAGGTCAGGTAGATGACCATCCACATGTTGAAGGCCATCAGCAGCACTATCAGCAATGTCGCCATAGGCTAAAGCGGTTGCGGTTTCTCCCGGCACATCAGGGAGGCGGTCCCGTCCCCGGATGTCTGCGGGTGTTCTTCCGGTATGTTCCCTCTCTGTCCGCCTGTGGCGCTGCCGTCACCGGCCAGGGCACGCACGGGGAGCGTGAGCCTGCCGTGTGTCTCCTTTTTCCTGTCTGTCTTGAAAAATCTTCCCATTGTCTTTTCCTTTCTTTTTGGATGAATAATCAGTAAATGTCCTCATAGCTCTTTTTGTAGAGCTTGCGTATCACTTCCTCATACTCGCGGAAGTGCTCTTCCAGTACGCGGTCCACATAGACCGACAGGGTAAGCCCGTTCTTGCCGATGACCTGCACGATGCGCTGTATCCGCTCGTGGTAGCTCTTGCGTATGTAGGCTGTCTTGCCGGAGCATACCGGGATTTTCGGGGCGTTCAGGAAGCGTTCCAGATATTCCTCTTCCTTTCCCTTTCCGGTCCTTGGGGTCTTCTGTGGAGCCTTTGTCTTCTCTGCTGCGGGTTTTCCGCCCGCATTTGCTTCTGCCTTGTCCTCCACCTCGGGGGCGGACGCGGGCATCTCCGGACGGAACGAGTCCAGAAACTTGCCGGGATCAATATCGACATCGAGTTTCTTTGCCATCCGTTCAGCGGTTTACTATTTCCAGTATCTCTTCCGCCAGTGCGTCTATGCCGCTGCCCTTTGCCAGTGTCCTGTCCAGAGGCAGCAGCGTCGAGCGGAACAGCGGGCGGTCGCCTTCCTCGGCACCTTCCTTGCGGAAACGCTTGCTGTCCGGCAGGCTCGTCTTCAGCACCTCAAGCCCCATTCCGGCGATTACCTTCTCGTAGATGTCGTACAGGTCGGTCTTTTCGCGCCGGTCCACCATGTTCCACAGCAGGCGGATGCCCTTTATGTTCGACTTTCCCGTCGTCACAAGCGTGTCGTTCAGTATGCCCGCATATTTCAGCGAGCTTTCCATGATAAAGCGGTCGGCGGCTATGGGACAGAATATGTAGTCCATCGTCGCCACCGTCTTTATCAGTCCCATGTTGTTTACCGTACCCGTCAGGTCGAAGAATACAAAGTCGGGCGGTGTCTCCGATTCCACAAACGGCCTTGCCGCTTCCACCGCATGGTCCGGACGGCTCCCGACTATCGGGTACGCACGTTTCCCCAGGCGTTTGAACTGCTCGTAGGCAGCCCTGCGCAGGTGCGGGTTGCGTTCGATGTTCTTCAGGTCACGCTCGCGCATGTCCTTCAGGCTGAACTGGGGATAGTCGCAGTCCACGACTGCCACGTCGTATCCCTTCACATAATACAGGTAACTCGCCATCAGCACGGTGAGTGTCGTTTTGCCGGCTCCTCCCTTCTGGGTGGAGAAGGCGATGAACAGGGGTTCTTTCTTCATGCTTCCTTGTCTTTTGTTCGTTATACATCAGTTTGTTTTCCCGGCAGGCGTCCCTGCCTCCGCACTGGCGTGTCCGCTTGGCGGCAAGGATGCCGGCCCTTGCGCACGCCGGGCTGTCTCCATGCCCGTCAGCCTGTGTGTACCATTGCCAGCGTGCCGGTTCCCCGGTCTGCCTGTCCGTGTTCCCGCCGGTATGCCTGCGTGCCGGCAGGCAGGCATACTGGCAGTGTGGCGGACAATGCGGCGTGCCGGCTGGTGGGCGTGCCGGTTTTCCTGTCCGCAAAGGAAGAGGCATTTTCCCGTATCTGTATCACTTCGGGTCTTCGTGGCAGCATTTGGCGCCGATGTGGAAGTCTGTGGCTTTTTCCGGCGGTTCCGCGGCTCTGTCCCGTACCCTAACTTTGCACCCACGACGGCAGACTGACGCCTCAGGTGTATGCCGGGCTTCCGTTTTCTCTTTTGGGCAGCTCCGGGGTACCGGTTGGCCGGTACCCTGTCCCGTGGGTGATGGCAGGTTGGCTTTCCAATCCGTCGCGGACGGATTCTTATTAGCAACCGCTAATAGCAAGGTGTCCTTTGAGTAACTCAAAGGGTTTCCGGTTACTCCCGGAAACGACCTTGCCCCATGCGGGGAGGGGCTTCCTCTCCGGAGTCGGGAAGCCTGTCTCCCGGCTGCGCCGTGTCTGCGGATGCTGCCGTCCGGCACATTTTTATACAAACCACTAAATCCTTATGTAAGATGAACAGAAATGGTAAAGGAAACGGAGCGGAAGGCTCCAAATGGGGGCGGCATCCCAAGGAAAGCCGCAAGTCGCACTGCGTGATGGTGCGTTTCGACAATGAGGAATGGCTGAAGTTCCTCTCCATGCACGAGAAGTCCGGCGTATATGCAAGGGCGGTGTTTCTCAAGGCACATTTTTTCAGGCAGCCCTTCCGGGTACTGGTCACGGACAGGACGCTGCTGGATTACTGTACGAAGCTCTCCGCTTTCCATGCGCAGTACCGCATGGTAGGCAACAACTACAACCAGGTGGTCAGGGAGCTGCGCTGTCATTTTTCGGAGAAGAAGGCGATGGCATTGCTCTACCGTCTGGAGAAGTGTACCGGGGAGCTGGCCGCCCTGACGCAGCAGGTCATGGAACTGTCTCGCGAGTTCCGGCAGAAGCTGTCGGAAAAGGAGGAAAAGTCATGATAGCGAAAATTACCGTAGGCACGTCACTGTACGGTGCGCTTGCCTACAACGGGCAGAAGGTGAACGAAGGCGAAGGCAGGCTCCTTGCCGTAAACCGGATTTTCGACGACGGCAGCGGACATGTGGACATAGCCCGTGCCGAGCAGGACTTCAAGCGCTTCATGCCGGAGCAGGTGCGCACTCGGAATAAGGTCATCCATATTTCTCTCAATCCGCACCCCGACGACCGCCTGACCGACGTGGAGCTGGAACAGCTCGCACGCGAGTATCTCGACAGGCTGGGCTACGGCGACCAGCCTTACCTCGTGTTCAAGCACGAGGACATCAGCCGCCACCACCTGCACATCGTCTCCGTCAATGTGGACGGGCAGGGACGGCGGCTCAACCGCGATTTCATCCACCGCCGCAGCAGGCGCATCACCTCCGAGCTGGAAAAGAAATACGGACTGCACCCGGCAGACCGCCGGCAGCACCGTACCGACAATCCGCTCCGCCCGGTGGACACATCGCAGGGCGATGTCAGGCGGCAGGTATCGAATGTCGTCAAGGCGGTCATGGCAGGCTACAGGTTCCAGACGATGGGCGAATACCGTGCCCTTCTCTCGCTTTACAACGTCACCGTGGAGGAAGCCCGCGGCATCGTGAACGGGCGCGAGTACCACGGACTGGTCTATTTTTCGCTATCGCTCAGCAACCCGTCCGCCACCGGCGATGCCGGCAACAGGACCGGCACTCCCTTCAAGGCTTCCCGCATCGGCAAGTCTGTCGGCTACGAAGCCGTACAGCGCAGGTTTGAATTTTCCAAAGGACAAATTCGGGATAAACGTCTGGCGGAGATAACCCGCAAGACCGTCGCCGCCGCGCTTGCCCGGACATACCGCCGCGAGGAGTTCGTCGCCCTGCTCCGGGACAAGGGCGTGGACGTGGTGTTCCGCCATACCGACGAAGGGCGCATCTACGGGGCGACCTTCATTGACCATCGCACGGACTGCGTGCTCAACGGCTCGCGCTTGGGCAGGGAGTTTTCCGCCAATGCCCTGCAGGAGCATTTCACCCTGCCGTATGCCGGCACTCCGCCCATGCCGTTCACCATCGCCGTGGACGGGCAGCAGCCCGACACCCGTCCCGCCGTGGAATACGACGAGGGGTATTCCTCCGGCTTGGGCTTGCTCGGCGGCGACGCTTCGGGCGCACAGGCCGAGGAAGCCGCCTTCGAGCGCGACCTCAGGCGCAGGCGGAAAAAACGCCGCAAGGGACAGGGATTATAATTCAGTCATTCACTTGAAAACAGAAACAGATTATGTCACAACAGGAAGACGATTTGAGGGCACTGGCGAAAATCATGGATTTTCTCCGTGCCGTAAGCATTATTCTGGTGGTCATCCACCTCTACTGGTATTGTTACGAAGCCGTAAGGCTATGGGGCATCGGCATAGGTGTCGTGGACCGGGTACTGATGAACTTCGACCGTACCGCCGGACTGTTCCATCACATTCTCTACACGAAACTCTTTGCCCTTCTTCTGCTCGCGCTCTCGTGCCTCGGCACTAAGGGTGTCAAGGAGGAGAAAATCACCTGGCGCCGGATCTGGACGGTACTTGCCGCGGGACTGGTGCTGTTCTTCGGCAACTGGTGGGTGCTGTCCCTGCCGCTTCCGGTGGAGGCGGTTGCGGGTCTCTACACCGCTTCGATGGCGGCGGGCTATGTCTGCCTGCTCATGGCGGGCACATGGATGAGCCGTCTTTTGCGTACCAACCTTATGGAAGACGTGTTCAATGTCGAGAACGAGAGTTTCATGCAGGAAACCCGCCTCATGGAGAACGGGTATTCCGTCAATCTGCCCACACGTTTCTATTATAGGAAGAAGTGGAACAATGGCTATATCAATGTGGTCAACCCCTTCCGTGCCACCATCGTACTGGGTACGCCGGGCAGCGGAAAGTCGTATGCCGTGGTGAACAGCTTCATCAAACAGCAGATTGAGAAGGGCTTTGCGATGTACATCTATGATTTCAAGTTCAGCGACCTTTCCACCATTGCCTACAACCACCTGCTGAACCACATGGACGCATACAGGGTCAGGCCGAAGTTCTACGTCATCAACTTCGACGACCCGCGGCGCTCGCACCGCTGCAATCCTATCCATCCGGATTTCATGGAGGACATCACCGATGCCTACGAGAGTGCCTACACGATAATGCTCAATTTGAATAAAACTTGGGTGCAAAAACAGGGCGACTTCTTTGTCGAGTCTCCGATTATCCTGTTCGCCGCCGTGATATGGTTCCTCCGTATCTATCAGGACGGGAAATACTGCACCTTTCCCCATGCCATCGAGCTGCTCAACCGCCGTTACGAGGACCTGTTCCCGATTCTCACCAGCTATCCCGAACTGGAGAACTACCTTTCCCCGTTCATGGACGCCTGGCAGGGCGGGGCGATGGAACAGCTCGCCGGTCAGATAGCCTCGGCGAAGATTCCGCTCTCGCGCATGATTTCCCCGCAGCTCTACTGGGTCATGTCCGACAGTGAGTTCACGCTCGACATCAACAACCCCGACGAGCCGAAGATTCTCTGTGTCGGCAACAATCCCGACCGCCAGAATATCTACGGGGCGGCGTTGGGGCTGTACAATTCGCGCATCGTCAAGCTCGTCAACAGGAAGGGCAGGCTCAAGTCCTCCATCATCATCGACGAGCTGCCCACGATTTACTTCAAGGGGCTGGACAACCTGATTGCCACCGCCCGAAGCAACAAGGTTTCCACCCTGCTGGGTTTTCAGGACTTCTCCCAGCTCAAGCGTGACTACGGCGACAAGGAGGCCGCCGTGGTCATGAACACCGTCGGCAACATCTTTTCCGGTCAGGTCGTGGGCGAGACCGCCAAGACCCTTTCCGAGCGTTTCGGCAAAATCTTGCAGAAGCGGCAGAGCATCACCATCAACCGCGAGGACAAGTCCACTTCCATCAATACGCAGATGGAGAGCCTGATTCCGGCAAGCAAGATTTCCACGCTCACGCAGGGCATGTTCGTGGGAGCCGTCGCCGACAACTATGACGAGCGCATCGAACAGAAGATTTTCCATTGCGAGATTGTGGTCGATGCCGAGAAAGTGAAGCGTGAGGAACAGGCTTACCGGCCTATACCCGTCATCACCGACTTTACCGATGCCGGCGGCAACGACCGCATGAAGGAGATGATCCAGGATAACTACAACCGTATCCGTGCCGAGGTCCGGCAGATTGTCGCCGACGAGTTGCAGCGCATACAGTCCGACCCCGAACTGCAATACCTCCTCAGCGGCAGATAACCGGATATACGGTCAGATGAAAAGAGAAAATCCGTAGCACGTACAGCCTTTCCCTGTCGTGTTACGGATTTTCTGTTCCTGCCTGTGGCGTATTTCACCGCCTCTTCCGTTCCGCCTCCTCGTCCCGCATCATCCTGCGGTTCAGCCGTTCCGCCGCCCTGTCAAAGAAATACGTCCGGCTTTCGTTCTTCCGCCGCTTGATGTCCGCATAGGTGTTGTAGCACTGGTTCTCCTTTATCTCCACACCGAACATGCGGCAGAATCTCGCCAGCAGCTCCTTGATGCCCGTTTCCCCTCCGTTGATGAGCTTCATCTCGTCCAGACCGTAAATCAGTTCCACCAGCTCGGCCGTGCTTCCCGTCCACTGCATCGCTGCGGCTTCGTCCTGCCTTTGGTTTGTCTTTTCGCCTCCGTCAAAGGCTCCGCCTCGATGCAGCTGTACCTGATAATATTTCAGCATCTTGCGCACGAACGACAGCGCTTTTCTCACATACATGCTGCGGCTGGAGTCCGTCTCCTGCATGGCATCGTGATATTGCAGTTCCGTTTCCGCATAGCTCAGTGCGAAAACAGTCCGACAGACACTTTCCCTTTCCTTGCACAGGGATACGACTGTGGTCGTGAACTCGTTGTATGCGGTTTCCAGTCCGGTAGAGATGGGGTTGTCTATCAGACGGAAGAAGTCTGTTTCTGTCAATATGAGGTGTTCCATTTTCTTTCAGTTTTATGTTATTACACTTGGTTTGAAGTGTGCGCACATAAAACTATGGGACAAATAGCGGTCCTGCGGGAGTGTTTTTCTTTTCACATGGATATATCTTACTGATATTCAGTGGAATATTTACTGAAAATATTTTTTGGAGCTTTTCCCGACGCCTCATTTTTTGTTCAGAATCTGAACGTACGTTCACTTTTTGAACGTACCGGGCGTTCATTTTCCGAACGTCACCACCCGTTGGCGGGGTGTTTTCCGTCCGTAGGCTATCCGTACCATGCCGTCTTTCCATTGTCTGCTTCCCGTGCATGTCCATTCGCTTTCGGGCAGCGACGACTGGAACAGCCTGCTGCCGTTTCCCGCAATGACGGGAACCATGTAGAGGATGATTTCATCCACAAGCCGCATCCGTATCATGCCGTTGATGATGCCTGCCGTCTTTTCGGTTGCTTCTATCAGATAGTTCAGGGAATCGCCGGTGTTTTCCATCCGGTTGGAGAGGAGTGTAAGCGACGTGTCTTCTGTCAGGACGCAGGTGGCAGCTTCTTTCAGCGCACCTATCCCGTACTGGTCGGAACCAAGCCATCGCCCGGACAGACCGGTTGTTTCTGCCGGACAGCCGTCCATTGTCAGGACGGCGAGTAATCGGACTTTTGCCATAGCGGTCATTCTGTTGCGACCGGAAGCCGTAAAATAAAAAATAGCGTGCAATACACGTTATCTCTAATGGAGGCTCTGGTAAAGCCTATCGGGAAATATACGCGAATGCACGCTATGCCAAGGCATAGCATAAGCATCACGCAATCGCTCCCGATGTCGAAATTTACCAGATTTCCATTAGAACGCCTTGCGGTCTTATTCTATACTATATCTTAGTCGGTACGGGAAACCGTGTTTCTCCGTACCGTTTTTCTCCTATGTTCATGCAAAGATAGGATTTTCAGTCGAGATTTTCTCATTTTTCGCTCTTTTTCTGCATGATACCGTATTCTTTCATCTTGTTGTACAGGGTCGTGCGGCTGATACCCAGCAGTCCGGCAGTCACTTCGCGGTTCCCGTCCGCCTGTGCCAGCGCCCGCACGATGCGTTCCCTTTCCTCATTCCCGTCTTTCAGCAGCAGGGAACTGCCTGCCTGTGCCGTACTTTCCGCTTCCAGCCTGTCGGCGCCTATCAGCCTTCCTTCCGTCAGCAGGACGGCGGAACGCACCGTCTGTTTCAGTTCCCTCACATTTCCTGCCCACATCCGCCTCATGAGTTCCTTTTCCGCCTCCTTGTCGAATCCTTCCGTATGCCGTCCCAGTTCCTCGTTGGCAAGCTCCCGGAAAAACTCCGCAAGGGGCAGTATGTCCTCCCGGCACTCCCGCAGCGGCGGTATCTTGATGACAAACTCCTTCAGGCGGTGATACAGGTCCCGCCGGAAACGTCCTTCCTCCACTGCCTTCTCCAGATTCTCGTTGGTCGCCGCCACGATGCGCACATCCGCTTTCCGTTCGCGCGTGCAGCCCGTCGGACGGTAGCATTTGGTCTGCAGCGCACGCAGCAGTTTCTGCTGTACCTCAGCGGGCAGGTTGCCCACCTCATCCAGAAACAGCGTGCCGCCGTCAGCCTCTGCCATGCAGCCCTTCTTTCCGGTTATGGCTCCCGTAAATGCGCCTTTCTCGTATCCGAACAGCTCGGATGCCGCCAGCTCCCGTGTCAGCATACCGCAGTCTATCGCGACAAACGGACCTTTCTGCCGGGTACTCTGCGCATGTATCTTTTCTGCTACGTGTTCCTTGCCAGTGCCGTTCTCTCCAAGTATCAGCACCCCTATGTCCGTCGGGGCTACCAGTGAGATACGCCGGTCGATGGTCCGGAATGCGGCACTTCTGCGTTCCAGTATGGGCATGGTATGCCTTCTTTCTGATTTGCGTACCAGCTCACTTATCCTCGGAAGCAGCTTTTCCTGCAGCAGGGTCTTGGGGATATAGTCCTCGGCTCCCAGCCTCATGGAGCTGACCGCCGATGCGACCTGCGCATAGTCGGTCATGATGACAAACGGGTTTCTGATACCCGCTTCCCGCATCCGCTCCAGCACTTCCGTACATTCCCCGTCGGGCAGACGCAGGTCCGACACGATGATGTCCCCATCGTCCAGTTCCTCCAGCAGCCTCCGTGCCCCGGCACAGTCGTATGCCGTGCGGGTCTTGTAGCCTGCCTTCTCCAGCATTCCGCAGACATGGTCGCGAAATACCGGGTTGTCTTCTATCACTATTATTCTTCCCATACCGTTCTATCCATTTCCTTTCGGGCGAGCCGGATGATCGTTTCGCCCTGACTGGTTACCTTTCCGGCATACTCCCTGATTTCTTCTGCCGTCCCGTTTCCGTGGAGCACGTCATACAGCTCCTGCAGCGGTCCTTCGGCATGTATCAGCATCCACGAGCTGCGGATATGGTGTATCCAGTAGTCCAGCCTGTCCCTGTCACACCTTTCCGCTTCCTCCCGTATGGCGGCCATTTCCTTCTCCGTTTCCCTGACCAGACATTCCAGCCTCTGCCTCTTGTCGCCGTATGCGAACAGCGGACCGAGGTCTATGCGTGGGCTACTGTCCTCGCCGATGCATTCTTCTGCGGCTGCCAGCAGTTCGTCGATGGAGAAGGGCTTGTACAGCACCGAGCTGAAGCCCGCACCTGCCAGCTCCTCTTTCGTGATGCTTTTCGAGCCGGTCACCACCATCACGGGGATGGTGCGTGAGTTGCCTATGTCCGACGTACGGAGCAGTTCCAGTACCTCGTAGCCGCTTGCGTCCTGCATCTTCAGGTCCGTGGTCAGCAGGTCATAGTGTCCCTCGCGCAGCTTCTCCGCCATTTCCCCCGTGCTCGTACAGGTGTCGCAGTGCACCCCGTTCTGCACGAATATGTCATGTATCATCCCCAGTATGATGCTGTCGTTGTCCAGCGACAACACCGAACATCCGCCCAGTCTTGTCCGCCTCGCTGCAGCCTTGCGGTCTGTCTCTCCGGCTTTCTCCGCCTGGGGCAGCGGCAGCACCACGCTGAAGCGGCTGCCCGTGTTCCGTATGTTCTCCACCGATATGCTGCCCTCCATCAGTTCCGCAAGGCTTTTCACTATCGACAGTCCCAGCCCGAAGCCGTCCTGCGTGGCGGCATTGCTCAGCCGCTCGAACGGCTTGAATATCTGTTCCCGTTTGTCCTTGTCTATTCCTCCTCCGGTATCTTCCACCGCAAGCGTGAATTTCCCTCCGGCATACAGGGCGGTCAGTGTCACGCCCCCGCGTTCCGTAAACTTCAGTGCGTTCGACAGCAGGTTGCTGCCGATACGCAGTATCAGGTTCCTGTCGCCCATGACCACCTCGTCAGCGGCGTTGTTCACCCTGAACTCCAGCCGTTTCTCTTCCATCCGTGCGGCAAACTCCGTTTCCAGTGTTTCCGCCACTCCCGCCAGTCTGAACGGCTTCACCCTGACGGTCTCCTTTCCGTTGTCTATGCGGTAGTAGTCCAGCAGGTTCTCCATCAGTGCCCCCATACGCTCCGCCGACTGCCGTATATGCTCCGCGTGCAGCGCCGTTGCCTCCCGGTTCCCGTCCTTCAGTATCAGTTCCGCATTGCCGCGGATGGCAGTCAGCGGTGAGCGCAGGTCGTGCGTCACCGTCTGCATGATGTTCTGTCTGCTTTTTATCAGCTCTTCATTCTCCCGGACCGACCTGCGCAGGGTCTCTATCAGTTCCTCTCGCTGTTTCCTGTCTCTGGTGCGGCGGCGGATGTCCCTCCGGACTACTGCATACAGCAGCACTGCACACAGGACACCTGCCGCCGATATGCCGCATATCAGTACGAATGCCGTTTCTCTCAGTTCCGCCACCCGCATGTGCCTTTCTTCCATGCGTTCCGTCTCGTCCTGTCCGATTTCCCGTATCAGCCGCGAAAGGTTCCGGTTCAGTATGCTGTTGCGTATTTTCAGTGAGTCCGACAGATGGGAGAATGCCTGTTCCTGCTCTGCCAGTGCCGTACGCATCTCTTCCTCAAACCGCCGCATCTCCGCAATGTGCCGGGTGTTGGGTGTCGTGCTCACCCGTGTGGTCGTGCGTGCCGGTTCTTCTTTCTTTTTCTTGCGGAACAGGCCGAACAGTCCGCTCCGTTTCTTTTCCTCTTCCGGTTCGGTGCGTTCCGTCACTGTCGTTGTCCGTACCGATGCCGTCTGCTCCAGTCCGGGCAGATGGCGTTCCAGCAGGCTGTCCATGCGGTACGCCGTGGTCGGCATATCCACCATCCGCTCGATCAGCCTGCGTTTCTCGTGCAGCAGCCTTACTACCGTGTCTATCCTTGCCGTCTGCGCCGGTTCTCCGTAGTAGCCTTTCAGCCGGTCTATCACCTCCATCGTGTGCGATTCCCGCCGGTCGTATGTATCCATGTCCGAGTCGTCCCACAGCATCGCGCGGTCATTGTCCAGAAACAGTGTGATTAGTCCCCGGTATGCTTCGCTGGCGGCAGCACGCTGCATGAGCAGGCTGCGTTCCTCTGCCTCCGCCTGCTCGAATACCTGCTTTTCGTACCATACGGCCGTGATGATGCCCAGTACGAGCAGTCCCAGTATGAGATAGCCCGACAGGATTTTCAGGTGGAGGGATTCCTTCCATCTTGAAAATGTATTTTTGTATATTAAAAAATATTGATTCTGATTCACAACTATGGTTTACAATATTTATTATAAACATAAAGAAGAGTAAATTATCTAATCCTATTTTTGATATAATATAACTAAAATACCAATTAATGTCCGAAGCGTGAAGAATCCACTTCTTTCTTCTCCCTGCTGATGCTACCGCCAAAGCGATAAACAAATTTTACAGAAACAGTACGACTATATTGCCCCATATTCAAGTCGATGTGCTGTCCTGCATAGCGGTTTCTTATCTTCATACGCATAGTATCAAACAGGTCATAACAGTTCAAGCTCAGACTGGCCTTATCCTTAAGGAAATTCCATTGTGCCCCCGCATTGACTGTAAAAACTGGTTTCGTATCACTAATACCTGAAATCATGCTTGAACGGTACATCGCATCAAGGTCAAAACCCAGGTTTGAACCTACTGAGAAATGATTCTGCATGGCAAGCATACAGGCCCATTTCTTGCGGTCGAAAGGAATATCCCAGAAGTTGTCACAACGGTTACGGTCGTTCATAACCGTGGCGTTTACCTGAGAAGAAAGCCAGCTTCCTATGCTGAACGGAATGTTGGCACTCATACCGAAAGACTGGTAATAGTTCCAGTTCTGCGTGCGGTACACAAGTGCCAGACGGTCTTTCGCCTGATACATGTCCATCGTGAAATAATCGTTGGTACGCTCGTAGAACAACGATAACATGTACTTCTGCAGGAAGAGATAATTGGCATTTACACTGTACACATTGGCAGGCCGCAGTCCCTCGATGGTCTGAAGCTCTTCGTAGGCATTCATGTAGGTGATACTGGTCTGCATGTCCCAATAAGTGAGATAGTCCTTTTCCGACGAAATGCCAAGCATGAACGTATGCTTTTCCGACGGCGAATAGCTCAGACTGGCCTGCGGATAGACCGCCCATTTGTGATAGTTTCCGATGGTGTAATACTCACCGGTTGCTGACAGGGAAAGGGAGAGGCCGTTCTCAAGCTCCTTGTCGAAGCCGGCATAAAAGTTGGTAATCTGCTCATAAAGGCGCGAAGAGGAATTATCCACGTCCCCCTTTCCCTCCGCCTGATTGAACAGCTGGCTGTTCTTGTTATCGGTATAGTCATAGCGGACACCATACTTCAATATCCAGTCATTGGCAAGACCATGGCTCTGGTCGGCATATACCGAAAACTTACGGATTTTCTGGTCCGAAGTATAGTCAAGCAGCTGTCGTGAATTGTCTGTCAGTTCACTTTCCAGATGGTTATTGTCATTCATGGTATAGTCCGTATAATCCATCCCAAAATCCAGTCCGAAGCCGGAAGAATAGCGGGCAAAGACATTGTGCAGACGGCTGTCCTGCAACTTGTCATTGTGGCTGTTCTGGAAGTTCCCGTTTACATCAATCGCTCCTTTGCCATTGTTCGACAAGGCACCGTTGTAGCCCACACTCAACTCATTATCCTCATTTATCTGATATCCATATTCAGCATAGATGTTATGTCTCCAGCCCTTTGTATTGATTTTCTGTGTCTGTGTGATGTCATATATCTTCCCGTCATAATTATGCAGGGAAGCCAGGTCCATCACGGTCATGATATGTGAATAGCCCGGGTTATAAGAAACATTCAGCGACGACTTACCTTTCGTCAGCAGTAAGTTTACATTACCGCTGTAACTGCTGAAATACTGGTTGCTGTAGCTGGCAGACAGCTCACTCTGGATGGTATTGTCTGCTGCTTTTGCCGTTACGATATTAATGGCAGCCCCGCGTACATGATATTCAGGCGGTGTATTATACATAACTTCGGCTGTCTGCACCTGCGAAGCGGAAGTATTCTTCAACATTTCAATCAGCTGCTCCTGTGTCAGTGTACTTGCCTTTCCATTCAGTATAACTGTCACGTCTTTAGCACCGACCAATGAGAGTTTGCCGTTTTTGTCCTGCACACCTGGCAGCTTACAGATGGCCTCGTAGGCATTGTTTACGATATGCTTTTCTTGAAATTGCTGAAATATTATAATTCAATTTTCCCTGTTCCACAGTTACAAACGGACGTTCTCCCTTGATTACCACTTCTTCCAGATTATAGTCTTTCGATTCCAAAGTAATGATACCGATATCACGAGCCTGTCCCTTAATCTGCCTGGTCTGATAAAGCAGATGCTGGATGATGAGCTGATAATTCTCCGCCTCCGGTTCAAGCGTGAATGTACCGTCGGCCGCAGATATGGTCGCTCCCAGATAGGTAGAATCCGGCAACTGCATGACGATGGTAGCACCATCCACTGGTTGCCTGTTATTATCTAATATTTTCCCTGTTGTCTGCCCCCAAATAACAGCAGGACAATATAAAGTAAATATTGCACTTATAATATACCTGATATTCATTGTATCTTTATATTCTATTATCAATTATTTTAATCGCTTTCAAATTTAAATGTCCTAAGCGGAAGAATCAGTTCCTTTAATTCCGAGGTTTAGACTTTATAATTTCAGCCTATTTCACATCTTACGAATGTTCTCAATATGCTTTTATCTAAGACCATAAATATATTCGATAAAAAAGCCCCCAGCAGTGATCTCGTTGGAGGCTTATCGTGTTAATAAATTCTTTTAAGTTCCAATATTGAATGATATTGAGAATCTATATTTTCCAAATTACATTTAAGTAACATTTTGTCATCTGTTAATTCAATTAAGACCCATGGAGCATTATCACATAGAATAATGGTGCCATTGAAATAAATGTATTTTCCATCTATATTGTATGTAAAGTTGTCTGTTATCTGATATTGTGAGTCTTTTGGATCTACGTATGAGACCTTCCCATTCTCCTTTGTTTCAAAGTTAATACCTATTTCACCATTATAGATAGGATCTGTTATATTACCTTTCCAGACCGTTTGGCTTAATGATTCTGGTGTAAATTCAAACTGCTGCATTTTCTCATCTTCCTTATCACAACTAATAAGGGTAAATGTAGACAGGAATAACATCAGTATTCCAAATAAATTCTTTGTTCTCATAAAATCTTCATTTAATATTTAAGTTATTTGTTCCCTTTTCTATTGATATATTGTTTACTTACAACCTCTTGACTTACCAGTTTTCCATCTTGAAAAGTAAAAGCTGTTACTAAAGTATACCATTCTTGGTCGTAAAGGCTTTCCTGATATAGCAGTCGTTCAACAGGACGATTATATCTGTCTGTTATCATTTCCTTTGCATATGGTTCACCAAAAAGCTTCTGAAATTCATTCTTACTCATACCTATCTCAATCTTTTCAGAAATATATTTGCTGCTTTGTACACCTAATAAAGAAGCACAACTAACCAGCAGAATACAGAAAGCTAAAAGAATAGTTATTTTTAATTTCATATTGAATCTAAATTGTGTAAACATACATTTTTGCAAATGTACATACCTAAATCGACACAACTCTCAAACTAATTTGAGAGTTGCAATCAGAATCATATTCCAATTGCATAAATTTGACATTGCTTTTTCTCATAAACTCTGTCAATGATAATGTAGGAAGCGACATCTTTTCACTTTTACAGATATGGCCATAATAGAAGGTTCATGTTTATATTCCTATTGAAACTCTGATTTTAAATGCAAAGTACGTGATAATAAATAAAAAAGGCCTTGAAATATTTCAAGACCTTTTTCTCTAAATGTTAAAAAATACGGTTACTTCCTCAATTTTCGGCGTATATGACTGACATTCAGATAAAAGGCAACTTCTGCAATCGTAATATTTTTGAGGAATATCAGGATATCTTTTCAACATATATCTTTCTTGATAACTATTTCAACCTATTATAAAACAATGACCTGATATATTGAACAACATCTTTGGACCTTATGCGATACTTTGCTGATATGCTAGAAATACTTATCACCCATAATAATATAAAGATATTGATGTACAAGTCTTTTAAATCACAAACAATATTCAATGGTTTAACGAAAATGAAATCTAACACCCCTTGTTCCCAAAATATGATACAGATATATGAAGACATAAATCCAGCAGTTAAAAAAATCAAGGCTACGTCAAGAAGTTTATTTTTAGTATCTAACTTATGGTAAAACTTATAAAGAAGAAAAATAAAAGTCCATATTAACGAAAACATTGTCAAGTGAGCCACAATACCCATGTTTACACCAAATCTAGAAGTCCAAAAACTGTAGTTTGGATTGAAATTTGGTTTAAATTCCAACAAATTGGGTACTAATACAATATTTAAATCAATAAATGAATGGTGTATAATCATTTTAACTGCCTGATCAAGAATAATCAACAGAATCACCCAGAGAAGTATATTACCCTTTTTCATGACTATTTATCTTATTGCTAATTATTTACTATACTTGTAAAATTTTATGCTTCTGATATATTACAGTATAACAATTGTTTTCATCAGTATCTAGTAAGAATTAGTGGATGAAGATAGTACTTGATGGTTTAATGAGAAATAAATTAATTTGTATCCATATTTAACCGCGACATTTCCGTCTCAGCTGCACTCTGATTATTAATTTTCTTTTCCGTGCGGAAGCGATAAGTAACCGTGAAACCTACTTTTCGGGTTTCCTCCTTTCCGACACTGTGCATGATAATATCATTCAGACGGGCTGAAGCACGCGTATTGTTCTTATTGAAAATGTCGTAAGCATCCAGTGAAAGTTGAAGTTTGTCTTTCAGGAACGATTTCTTCAAACTCAGGTTGAAGGAGGTGTAACTCTTCGCCTCGTACAACTGATAATATCCTCTGGAACCATAATTAAAATCAGCAGACAACAGGAATCCGGATGGAAGTGTGCTTCTGATTTATTACAAAACAACAATTGTTTTATAAAATGAAATTTCACGTCAAATTATTTTGCAGTATTAATATTTATCAGTCCAGAATCTTTATCAGTATTACTGATACGCTTCCTTGCGTGGCCACGGGATTTACCTTTGTAGAAATAGTAGGTGAACTTCAGTGATACTAGATTCTTGAAGTTGTTCCACTTGGTTTCTTCTGCATAGCTGAAGCCTTTGATGTCAGCATATACTTTTGATGGATTTGGATTGTAAATATATTCCATACCTACTGACATTGACTTGAATTTGTAGAGCACTGATGTACTCATATTGAATCCCATACGAGTATATATGTCACCATCGACCAATGTCATAGGGAGGTTACCATTCCACATAATCTGCCAGTTTTTAGGCAGGAACTGGATATTAATACCGGCATTATGGAAGTCATGCTTTACGGCTTGATTGTATGTCTTGTATGTTATGTATTCATAGTTATAGAATGGATGGAGTACAAGCCAGTTGATGGGCTTGTAATTCAACGACAAAGATGCCCCTATATTATGAACATTATTTATTTCCGTTATCCTAAGAATAATATCATCACCTTCGGTAAACAGTATTGGCATATTCTTATTTGGATAATAAGAATAAGTTACTGACGGCGCAATATAAAATATTCCATTGTCAGAAGCATATTGGTAGCCAAGGTTTGTATAATAGTAATAATATGGTTTAAGTGCTGTATTTCCTTGTGAATAGAAATGTTCGTCAATAGTTACGATGCTATTGGTAAGATCTCCTACATTAGGTATCGATGAATTTATTGAAGCCGTTAACCTTATAGCAGAATGTTTATTGTTTTGCATATTAAGAGACAAAGATGGGCGAAATACCCAATAATTGAACTTTTCGTTTGTCGCTGTTTCATAATGATTGTTTTCCAGTCCAAGACCTATGTTATATGAAAATTTACCTACCGCATTACTATAATCGGCATATACATATTCTTTTTGTGTGTCAACTGTTGAGTTTTCAGTAAAATTATATTTTTGATCTAGGTTCTTATATTGGTAATAAGCACCCAGATTAAAATCTCCGTTCCAAAATTTATCGCTGTACAGAACTTCAGCGATTAAGGAATAAGATTTGTTGTCTATATGGTTTTCAAATGAGTATCCGCCTTCTTTGCTTGTCAAAATATTATCAGAGTTTGAATGATAATAGGTGTTTAATATATTTATAGATAAATTTCTGTTCTGATTGAACATATACATATAGTACAGGTCGGCTGAAACGGATGAATAGTCGCTTTGGAGGTTTCTACTGTTGATTAGAGAATTATCATTTTGCCCCATCAGTTCTTGTTCGTATTCTTGTTTGCCTGGAGATTTGCGGTATTCAACTTTGGCATTGAAAAGATTCTTGCCTTGATAACGCTGATATGTAAGCTGACCAATATGATATTGTCCGTTATAACTGCCTGGTAACCCTCTATATTCATTTATTTTTCCATCATACGAATAGGTATTGTTCATCCTATTGTCATTTAGTGCCCTATAGTCGATAAAATACGCCGCAGTGAGCATATTCAGAGAATCCCTATATGCTATCGAGAGCATATCTGTACCGTATCCCGTTGTTATTCCGTTCTTTGTGTCAAGATATAGGCTGTATAGTTTATCGACTTTTTTCTTTGTTTTCACATCAATGACGGCCCCTATGTTTTCATGGGCGTACCTTGCCGGAGGATTGCTATAATACTGAATATTCTTTATTTCATCGGCTTTAAGCATTTTCAGTTCACGCGAAGAACGCCTCATCCCATCTATCAGTACAAGAATACTTTTATTGTCCACAGTCACCAGAGCATCGCTGCTGATGTCTGTCTTAAATTGTGGCAGGCTACTGATAGCATCCAAAGCATTGTTGCCTACTTTCATGGCTGTTTCGCCCAGTATCAATTGATTTTTGTTCCCGAAAGTATTCAGTATTTGTGGAGTAACGACCACTTCGTCAAGAAGCATGGTATCCTCGTTAAGTACTATATTTCCCAAATTGCCGGGTTTGCAGATTTGGCTTCTCTTCTCATATCCAACAGATGATAATTGCAGGATATATTCTTTATCCTCCTTTGCCTCTAATTTAAACCTTCCTTTCAAATCACTTGTAGAACCGGTTATCAGAGTCGAATCTGATAAATTCAAAAGGACACAATTTACCCCTACAATAGGAATCTGTTCCGAATCCACAATTCGACCAATGATGCATACTTGTGCATTTACCGTATGACAACAACATATCATCATAAGTATCAAAAAGAAGTGATATCTAAACTGTCTCATATAAATCATTTTTATGCTGTGTATTTACTCTAAAAAGTTTCATCAGAAATATACATTAGACAATGCTTAAAGTATATTATTTTTGCAAATGTACATACCTAAATCGACACAACTCTCAAACTAATTTGAGAGTTGCAATCAGAATCATATTCCAATTGCATAAAATTGACATTGCCTTTTCTCATAAACTTTGTCAATGATAATGTAGGAAGCTACATATTTTCACTTTTACAGGTATGGCCTTGATAAAAGGGTGCTTGTTTATATTCCTATTGAAACTCTGATTTTAAATGCAAAGTACGGGATAATAAATAAAAAAGGCCTTGAAATATTTCAAGACCTTTTTCTTTAAATGTTAAAAAATATGGCTACTTCCTCAATTTTCGGCGTATATGACTGACTGTTTCAGGAGTAACCCCCAAGAATGAAGCAATGTTCTTCAAAGGAACTGCTTCTTTTAGATTGGGACAACGCTCCATCAATCTTTTGTACCGAATTTCAGGACTGCAATACGAATCGAGCAGCCGTTCATATACCATTTCATACAGATTTTCGGCTACGCATCTTCCGAACCGTTGAGTTTCCATATTCGTTTCCCAATATTCAATCATATCATGGTGTGATATTTCATAAACGGAGCAATCAGTTATTGCTTGAATGCTTACCAAGGACAAGCTACCTTTCATGAATGAGGAATAGTCACATACATATTCATTGGTAAAGGAATACCCTACGATGTGTTCTTCTCCCTCTTCGTCAATATGGGTATATTGAAAGGTTCCATCTTCCACCCATCCCGCAAAACGCTTTTTTTCATGCTGACGGATAAAAAAATCTCCTTTACGATAAGTACGCACTTTCCCTTTCCTTTCGCATAAATCTTTAATAAAAGAATAGTCTAAGTCATTTAGGTATGTATTGAACTCATTCATATGATAAAATCATTTATTCTCAAAAGTAATTTCCTTACGGATACGGCTGAGATAGGTTGGTGTAACATTCAAATAAGAGGCAACTTCTGCAATCGTAATATTTTGAAGAATATCAGGACATCTTTTCAATAAAGCAATATAGCGTTCCTTGGGTGAAAAACGGTGCATATCCAAGTATTGTTTATAAACATGATGGAACAATAAATCTGAAAGCTGCTGATGAAGCTCTCTGTCCTCATCGAATACTTTATTAAGTACTTCACAGTCACATACCAGAACCTCCGCATTTGTTGCAGCAACAAGACTGGTCATACAAGGTGTTTTGTGTGTGGTACTTAAATAGTCACCAACAAATGCTCCTGGCAGCGCCAAACCAGTTATATGTTCATCACCCTTTGAATCTGTTACGACATATTTAAAATATCCCTCTTTTACGATTCCCATATATCGTATAACATCTCCCTGTTGCACAAAGAATTCTCCTTTTTTGTAATGACATAGTTTACCGTTTTTAGCACAAGCCTCATGCCAAAAATCCATATCTAATTTGTCTACAAAAGAATTAAAATTGCCCATATATATAAGTGCATAATAATATATGCTTTACCAACTAATCTACATGAATATTTAAGAGAATTGTAAAACTAAACAATTATATCATTCTTATATCTTATAAATAGAATGAACATAATTCTATCTATATTACTATTCTCATAATACTAATAATTTATTAAGTTTTTGATCCAATCAACAATATCTTGAAGCACTTCTTCAGAACAAGTTTCTTCAATGTTATAGTAATCAAGAGAATTACTTCTTTGACAG
>OOCK01000487.1_pt1 | contig 25997 bp, 23 predicted proteins | sample 1670951 | NCBI WGS metagenome assembly OOCK01 (sample SAMN06348107, study PRJEB24527) | human gut metagenome | biome: human gut; feature: ankylosing spondylitis patient; material: feces | host: Homo sapiens | place: China | collected 2015-10
GAGTTTTATTCTTTCAACATCTTCAAGGCCCCGTCGGCAATTCCCTCTGCCGGTGGGGCCTTTTGCAGTTTTTTGCATTGCAGAACCGTCGTTTTTGTTGACAATATCCCGGCTTGCCATTATAATAGAACAGTCAAAATAGCACTCGTGCGCGGCTTTGCGGCTGCGCCAATCCAATAGACAAGGAGAGAATCCCAAAATGGCACAAGAAATCAAGATGTCCGCTGCCGGCCTGAAGGCTGTGCAGGATGAACTGGAATACCTCAAGACCGTCCGCCGCAAGGAGCTGGCAGAAGAGATCAAGGAAGCCCGCAGCCACGGCGACCTGTCGGAGAACAGCGAGTACGATGAGGCCAAGAACACCCAGGGCCTGGTCGAAAACCGCATCACCGAGCTGGAGCAGATGGTCAAGAACGCTGTCGTCATCGACGAGAGCGAGCTGAGCGTGGAGAACGTTGCCGTCGGCACCCATGTCACCATCCTGATGACTGGCGAGGATGAGACCGAGGAATACGATATCGTCGGCCGCACCGAGGCAGACCCCCTGAGCGGCAAGATCAGCGATGAAAGCCCCGTCGGCCATGCCCTGCTGGGCAAGGCCGTGGGCGAGAAGGCAGAGGTCCTGCTGCCCACCGGCCACACCGTGGAGTACACGGTGCGGAGCATCACCCACGCAGCCAACTGAGCAGAATACGGGAGGAAGCAATGGAAGAACAAAAGAGAAATCCTGCTGCCGGCCTGAGCGAGAGCGAACAGGTGCAGGTGCGCCGCCAGAAGCTGGCCGACCTGCAGGCTGCGGGTCACGACCCGTTCACCCTGACCAAGTTCCCGCAGGATGCCTATTCGGCTGACCTGAAGGAAGAATTCAAGGACCTGCCCAATGAGACCGACTCCGGCAAGAAGGCAGCTTTGGCCGGCCGTATGATGTCCAAGCGCGTCATGGGCAAGGCCAGCTTTGCCCACCTGCGCGACGATAAGGGCGATATCCAGCTGTATGTCCGCCGCGATGAGCTGGGCGAAGAGTCCTACGCTGCGTTCAAGAAGCTGGACGTCGGCGATATCATCGGCGTCAAGGGCGAAGTGTTCCGCACCAAGACCGGTGAGCTGAGCGTCCGCGCAGAAGAACTCACCCTGTTGGCCAAGAGCCTGCGCCCCCTGCCGGAGAAGTTCCACGGCCTGACCGATACCGAGACCCGTTACCGTCAGCGCTATGTGGACCTCATCGCCAACCCCGAAGTCAAGGAGACCTTCGTCAAGCGCAGCCAGATTCTGAAGGAGATCCGCGCATATCTGGACGAGAAGGGTTTCCTGGAGGTCGATACCCCCATCCTGACGCCGTTTGAGATCGGCGCTTCGGCCCGCCCCTTCTACACCCACCACAACACCCTGAACATGGACATGGTCCTGCGCATCGAGACGGAGCTTTATCTGAAGCGCCTGATCGTCGGCGGCATGGATCGTGTGTATGAGGTCGGCCGCATCTTCCGCAACGAGGGCATGGACCCCAAGCACAACCCGGAGTTCACCACCATCGAGCTGTATCAGGCATTCACCGATTTCCACGGCATGATGGACCTGGTCGAGGAGCTGTACAAGCGCCTGGCCCTCAAGATCTGCGGCGGTATGGTCATCCCGTATCAGGGCAAGCAGATCGACATGGGCCACTGGGAGCGTCTGACCATGATCGAGGCCGTCAAGAAGTATTCCGGCGTGGATTTCAACGACTGGAAGACCGACGAGGATGCCATCGCTGCAGCCAAGGAGCACCACGTCGAGCTGCCCGAAGTGCCCACCAAGGGTGCCATCCTGGCCGAGTTCTTCGACGCCTTCGTCGAGGACAAGCTCATCCAGCCCACCTTCATCTACGATTATCCCGTCGAGATCAGCCCGCTGGCAAAGCGCAAGCCGGATGATCCCGCCTTCACCGAGCGGTTCGAGTATTTCATCGACTGCACCGAGTACGGCAACGCCTTCAGCGAGCTGAACGACCCCATCGACCAGAAGGGCCGCTTCGAGCGCCAGGTCGCCGAGCGCAAGGCCATCGAGCCCGACTGCAAGGCCCAGGTCGATTACGACTACGTCAACGCTCTGGAGTACGGCCTGCCTCCCACGGGCGGCCTCGGCTTCGGCGTGGACCGCCTTGTCATGCTCCTGACTGACAGTGCCTCCATCCGTGATGTACTGCTGTTCCCCACGATGAAGCCGATTGAGCAGTAAATTTCCAATTTAAGTAAAGCAAAGCCTGAAACTTCTTGATGCTACGAGAAGTTTCAGGCTTTTTGTTTACGGCAATTTCCAGCAATTTTTACACCATACGCCAATTTTACGCCAAACGATGCTAAGATTTATGCAGTGCAAAAAGAGTGTTGTTCCGGTTTGGTGATGAAATTGAAGATGCGGTGGATGGATGTAGGCTCGTAAGGAGATACATCAGAAAACGAATTCATAAATCTGTAAACGGACAGCCGAAACTTTCCACCGCAGAAGAAGTAAATGTGAAAAACATGGAGGTTTTCTTATGAACAACCTGCTTTCCTGCCGCTACAACATGGACACCAACCGGGTAGAATCCCGGTTCGAGGATGGAACCATTCTTTCCATCGACTGCACCGCCATTGAGGGCGAGTACGGCAACACCCCGGCACAGCGGGCAGAACTGGACTGGCTGCTGTACAACAAACCTCTGGAATACACACAGCTTGTGCTGAGTGGGGAGATTGAGCACTATCTGTCACTGGGATGTGAGCATGGCAGACTGGAAGATTAAGCCCAACATAACAACAAATCCCGGCAGGTGTTCTACAAGGTAGGCACTTGCCGGGATTTGTTTTGTTTGATTTACTTTTCCCTTACTCCATCCACCAGATGAAAATAATCATAATAGGGCGTAGTATAGGTTTCATACCGCCCCACTACGGTAATGGTTGTGCCTTCTTCCGGGTAATCGTCATCGGTCAGCACGAACTCCACTCCCTGCTGGCAGCAGGCAAGCGCATCGTAGATGACGCAGGAATGGTACAGCTCACCAGTCTGCTCATCTGTGTACTCCTGATATTCGCCCGTCATACGAACAATTTTATCGGTGTAGTTTTCCGGGGTAACGAGCATATTGTAAACTTCTGCGTTCACAACCGTATCGCTGAGTAAGGTCAGGTCAATGTCTGCATCCATACCGGTGTGAATATCGCTTGCGCCAGCAGTGCTGCTTTCCGGGAGCTGCACAGAATGTTCCGGGGCGGGTGCAGTAACAGCACTAGAAGATGCAGACTCCGGCAAGACCGTCGCCACGGAAGATGCCGCTTCGGGCTTTGCACCGCAGGCGGTCAATGCAGCGGCGGCACAGAGCAGCAGAAAGCCCTTCAAAAGTCGTTTCATGATGCCCTCCCCAGCAGTTTTCCGGCCAGACAGCACAGGCCAAACGCCGCCATGTCAACCGCAACAATGGTCGAACCAACCGGCGTTCCGGCCAGGACGGAAGCCACGATGCCCACAAAGGCACAGCTCACGGACAATACCGCCGAGCAGATGGTGACAGCGCGGAAATTCTTGCACAGGCGCATCGCCGAAAGAGCCGGAAAAATCACCAGTGCAGAAATCAGCAGAGAGCCGACAAGGTTCATTGCCAGCACAATGATGACGGCAATGACAATGGCAATCAGCAGATTGTATCCGTTTGCATTGGTTCCGACGGCCTGTGCAAAGGTTTCGTCAAAGGTGACTGCAAAGATCTTATTGTAGAACAGCATAAACACTGCGACCACGATGATGGAAAGCCCGATGCAGAGCCAAACTTCCGATTTTGTCAGGGTCAGGATCGAGGTAGAGCCGAACAGGGTGCTGCACACATCGCCAGACAGATTCGCCGAGGTCGAGAACAGATTCATCAGCAGATAGCCCATTGCAAGCGCGCCAACGGACACCATAGCAATGGCAGCGTCACCTTTGATTTGGGTGTTTTGTCCGGTATGCAGCAACAGGACTGCGCAGGCCACAGTCACGGCCAGCGTCAGCGGCATATGGTCGGACATTCCCAGCACGGTCGCAATGGCCATGCCGCCGAACGCCACATGAGAAAGGCCATCTCCGATAAAAGAAAACCGTTTCAGCACCAGCGTCACGCCCAGCAGCGAAGAACACAGGGCAATCAGAACGCCCACGATGAGCGCATAGCGGACAAAGGGATAGTTCCAGTAAAAGATCAGCTTTTCCAACACGTTCATACGGCACCGCCTTTCCCAGCCGCAAACAGCCGCCCCTGCGGGCTTTGCAGATACGCTTCCCGTGTGCCGAAAAAGATCGTTTCACCAACATGAAGAATGTGGCTTGCGTAGCAAACCGCAGCCTGAATATCGTGGGAGATCATCAGGACGGTAATGCCCTCCTGCTGGTTCAGTTTTTCAATCAGATGGTACATTTCCGTAGTCACTTTTGGGTCAAGACCGGAAACAGGCTCGTCCAGAAGCAGCATTTTCCGGGTAGCGCAGAGGGCGCGCGCCAGCAAGACGCGCTGCTGCTGACCGCCGGAAAGCTCCCGGTAACAGCGTTTTGCCAGCGAACCGATAAGCATTTTGTGCATGGCATCCTGCGCAAGCTGCTTTTCCTCCCGACTGTAAAATGGGCGGAGTCCACAACGGCTCTGGCAACCAGACAGCACGATTTCCTGCACCGACGCTGGAAAATCCCTCTGCACGATGGTCTGCTGAGGCAGATAGCCGATCTCGTTCCGGCGCAGGCCATCGCCCATCTCGATTTGCCCGGAAATAGGCTGCTGCAAACCGAGCAGAGTTTTCATCAAGGTACTTTTTCCTGCACCGTTTTCACCAACTACACAAAGATAGTCGCCTGCGTGAATCTCAAAGTTCAGATGATCCAGAATGGCCTTTCCCTCATAGCCAACGAGAAGGTTCTTACAAATGAGCTGAGACATGACGGTTCCTTCCTTTAGTTCAGAGCCTGTTTCAGCACATCCAGATTGCTTTCCATCACGGAAAGGTAGGTCGTGCCGTTTGCCACATCGGTGGATGTGGTGGACTGCATGGAATCCAGCATCAGGATGGACTGATTCTTTTCTGCCGTGTTCTGCACGATGGTCTCGGCGATCTTGTGCTTTGCGCCCTCGATGGTCAGGACGCAGGGCAACTTCAGCTCATCCACCTTCTGTGCAAGGAAGGAGATGGTCTCAAAGCTGGCTTCCGTTTCCGCAGAGCAGCCTGCAAACGCGGCATAATAGCTCAGACCGTAATCGTCCACCAGATAGCGGAACGGGAAACGGTCGCCGAACAGCACAGTTTTCTGGGCGGCATTGTCCACCACCGTCTGATATTCGCCATCCAGAGCGGCCAGCTTTTCCAGATAGGATGCAGCGTTAGTAGCGTAGGCATCTTTGTTAGCCGGGTCGATCTCTTCCAGTGCATCGGTGATTGCATTGCAGAGAGTTTCAGCGTTCTTCAGCGACAGCCATACATGCTCGTCATATTCTTTTTCCGCGTGTTCCAGCATATCCTCCTTGATTTCATCACCGCTCATATCCATCGGATAGTAAGTCGGCCAATTCTCCATTTCCTGAGAGAGCGCATCGAAGCCTTCATTCCCGAAATAAATGTGAAAATGTTCCGCTTTGCCCGGAGCAATGCCATGATCACTGAACTGCACATACTTAGGCGCATCAGCATCACCATCGGTTGCCTCGAAGAAATATCGTACTCCTCTGCTGCCAGATTCATAGTCATAAATCTGGTAGCCCTTATATTGATAGGCAGCCGTTGCTTCAACACCGTTTTTCACAAAACACATCGTGTTATTTTCGGCATTGATTGTAATTTTGGAAACATCCGTTTTATAACCCGTTTCGTAATAGGCACGATATTCCTCCGCCGTTTTGTTCCCATTTTCTGCTTTACGTTCCATCACTTCGTCCAGAATACCCTCTTGAAGATAAGGATAAACAGACTGCCACTCGCCATCCCAATCGGACAGGCTTCTATCCTGCACATCGCTATCGGCAAAGTGGGAATATCCGTGATGATGTCCTTCCTCTGCCTGCATACCGGGCATTGCTTCCTCTGTCTTAACAGTATCTTTCAGCACATCAAGCAGATTGATAACTTTCATATTTTTGTTGGTGGCTTCTTTCAAGGCATCTTCCACCCAGCCATCCGATTCGCCGCCAACATAGAGGAACAAGTCACAGTCCGAGATTTTAATAATATCATCTGCGGTGGGCTGATAGCTGTGCAAATCAACGCCATTGCCCAGAAGCATGGTAACTTCGGCATGATCGGCCTTATCGCCGAGAATTTCGCGCACCCAGTCATACTCCGGGAAAATAGTCGTGACGATCTTCAGCGGCTTGTTGCCACTCTGCAATGCAGACGGCGCAGGAGCGGACGAAGATGCGGCCTTCCCACAGCCGCCCAAAATACCAGCAGCCAGTAAAAGGCAAAAAAATACAGCGAATATACGTTTGAGTTTTTTCATAGAAATGCGCTCCATTGTTTGATATCAAGAATCATACGGACAAGCATTTCTTAATCCGACAGTTTTACCTTTAGTCGAATCGGTGTTTTTATCAGCAAAAGCGGAGAGCAAAGCGACAGCAAGGCTGCCAACACAAAATGCGGCGCGGGTGTTAGAATGAACGGCCCGGAACCATCTTTTCCGGCGTGCAGGATATTCTCGCAAAATTTCAGCTGTGCGCAGACGGCGCAGTCTGCCCCGGTACAGTCGTGGTTGACTTCTTCCGCGCAGAATGTCAATGCACCCAAAACGGCCAGCAGGAAACCAACCAGCAGGATCCACGCAGCGCAGCGTTGTTTTGCAGTGCAGTTCATTCCATTGCCCTCCTTTCTTGAATTTGCAACTTGATTGCAAATTGGATTATAGCAAGGCAACATTGGATTGTCAAGTGGAAATTTTTGCGGACACTACGTTTATCGGAAAGTCGTTGTCAAGAGGGCTGGCACCGTTTAGCCCTCTCTCTTTTTACCAAAGTTTCCCTCGCACCTGACCGCGACACAGCAGTCCGGAAGAAAAACCAAAAAGGCTGCGGCACAAAACAACGTGCCGCAGCCTTTTCCCGCTTTCATACTCTTTTATAATACCATGAACAAAGTCCCCGCAGCAATGAGCGCACAGCCGATCAGGCTTTTGGCCGTGAACGGCTCATGCAGGATGAAAAATGCCAGAGCCAGCGTGATGACCACGCTCAGTTTATCAATGGGGACCACCTTGGATGCTGAACCGATCTGCAATGCGTGGTAATAGCACAGCCAGCTTGCACCGGTGGCAAGGCCGGATAGGATCAGGAACAGCCAGCTTTTGTGAGAAATGTCCCCGATGCCGGTCTGCGTCCCGGTCAGAAACACCATGCCCCAGCTCATCAGGAGCACAACGGCGGTGCGAATGGCCGTGGCCAGCGTGGAGTTCACGCCGTCAATGCCGATCTTCGCAAGAATGGAAGTCAGTGCGGCAAATACCGCAGAGCCCAGCGCAAAAACAAACCACATAAAATATTCTCCTTTTCCTCACACTGCCATGGAATGAAGGCTGGCGTGGGCGCGGCTGGTATGACGGCCTCTGTGGGGCCGCTCTGTGCTCCCTGCGTTTTTATGCGGGGTGATGCAGATCAGATCACATAATCATTTCCCGCCTGTTCTGGTGCGGCGAGGTCGGCGAGGGTGATCTTGCCGAAGTAGTCGGCGATGAGGTCGTTCAGACCTTTCCACATCGTATAGGTGCGGCAGTTGGCCATCCGCTCGCAGGCCGGGGCTCCCGGCGTCAGGCAGCTCACCGGGGCAAGGCTGCCCTCCGTCAGCAGCAGAATCTCCGCCACCGTGTACTGGTCCGGGCTGCGGGTCAGGCGGTAGCCGCCGCCCTTGCCGCGCAGCCCTTCCAGAAAGCCGTTCTGCACCAGGACTTTCAGGATGTTCTCCAGATATTTTTCCGAGATATCCTGCCGCGCAGCGACCTCCTTCAGCGGGACATAGCGTTCGGCCTGATGCTCGGCCAGGTCGATCATCACACGCAGCGCATAGCGGCCTTTGGTTGAAACGATCATAGTGCACTCCTTATTGTATAGCAACCTCTCCGTCTCACCGTTGGTCCTGCGGAAATGGGCAGCAGCCGCAGGCGACAACGCCGTAGACCGGCCCGCCCGACCTCCGAACAGGGGAGATGTCACCGCAGGGGAGGGAGAAATTTTGATTTTAACCTATTATACAATGGGGTTTATAACTTTTCAATCTGTTTTTTGCACGTTTCCATTGACAACCGGGGCAAAGAGGGCTATAATACCATCAAACCCACAAACGATGTTGGTTTACAGGAAATATGGAAAGACGAAATCGTTCCGGGCCGGGCGCCCGCAGAGGGAGGAACATTCTTATGAGCAAGATTTATACGTCCGCAGATCAGTTGATCGGTCACACTCCGCTGCTGGAGCTGACCCACATCGAGAAGCAGGAGGATCTGAAGGCCACCATCCTGGCAAAGCTGGAATACTTCAACCCGGCGGGTTCGGTCAAAGACCGCATCGCCAAGAAGATGATCGACGATGCAGAAGCCACTGGCAAGCTGAAGCCTGGTTCGGTCATCATTGAGCCGACCTCCGGCAACACCGGCATCGGTCTGGCCGCTGTGGCGGCGGCCAAGGGCTACCGCATCATCATCGTCATGCCGGAGACCATGAGCGTGGAGCGCCGCCAGCTGATGAAGGCTTACGGCGCAGAGCTGGTCCTGAGCGAGGGTGCCAAGGGCATGAAGGGTGCCATTGCCAAGGCCGATGAGCTGGCAAAGGAGATCCCGAACGCCTTCATCCCCGGTCAGTTCGTCAACCCGGCCAACCCCAAGGCGCACATTGAGACCACCGGCCCGGAGATCTGGGAAGACACCGACGGCGAAGTGGACATCTTCGTGGCAGGCGTCGGCACCGGCGGCACCGTCACCGGTGTGGGCCAGTACCTCAAGAGCAAGAACCCCGGCGTCAAGGTCGTGGCCGTGGAGCCTGCATCCTCTCCGGTGCTGAGCCAGGGCGTTGCAGGCGCACACAAGATCCAGGGCATCGGTGCCGGTTTCGTCCCCGCTGTGCTGGACACCAAGATTTACGATGAGATCATCCCCGTCACCAACGAAGACGCCTTTGCGACTGGCCGTCTGATCGGCCACAAGGAGGGCGTTCTGGTGGGCATCTCCTCCGGTGCGGCCGTCTGGGCTGCTCTGGAGCTGGCAAAGCGCCCCGAAAACGCAGGCAAGAGGATCGTTGTCCTCCTGCCCGATACCGGCGACCGCTACCTGTCCACGCCGCTGTTCGCCGAATAACCCGCAAGATCGATCGATGCCGCTGCGCAAAACAGATGCGCGGCGGCATTTTTTGTGCTACAATAGAGCCATTCTAACATTGTGAGGTCTTCTATGAACTATTACGCTGCCCCGATGGAGGGGCTGACCGACCGCATCTGGCGGCAGGTGCACCAGAAATGGTTTGGCGCAGCCGATGCCCCCACGCGCTACTATGCGCCGTTCCTGTCGCCGCCGGAAAACCGCGTCCTCATCCCGAAAAAGATGGCGGAGCTGGCCCCGGAGGCCAATGCAGGCACGGTCGTGATCCCGCAGCTGCTGGCCAGAGACGGCGAACTGGCCGCCTGGATGATCGGCGAAGTGCGGAAGCTGGGCTACACGGAAATCAACCTGAACTTCGGCTGCCCCTCCGGCACGGTGACAGCCAAGGGCAAGGGAGCCGGGATGCTGCGGGACCCCGCCCGGCTGGACGCTTTTCTGGACGCCGTCTTTTCGGCGGTGGAGGGGCCGGTCTCGGTCAAGACCCGCATCGGCGTTCAGAAGCCGGAGGAGTTTGCGGCTCTGCTGGATATTTACAATCATTATCCCATCTGCGAGCTGACCATCCATCCCCGTGTGATGAAGCAGCTGTACCGGGGCGAGGCCGACCGTGCCGCCTTTGCTGCGGCGCTGCCGGAGTGCCGGATGCCGGTCTGCTACAACGGCGATGTCACGACGCCGGAAGCACTGCACGCGCTGGAAGCGGAGTTCCCGCAGCTGTCGGGCATCATGGTGGGGCGGGGGCTCATCGCAGACCCAGCCCTGTTCCGCCGTGCGCGGGGCGGCGCACCGGCTTCCAGAGAGGAACTGCGCGGTTACTGCGACGACCTCTACCACGGCTACACCGAGGCCTTTGGCGCGGCCAGCTGTGCCGTCAGCCGGATGAAGGCGCACTGGTTCTATCTCATCCATCGGTTCGAAGGGGCCGACCCGCTGGAAAAGCCTCTTCGCAAGGCCCGCGAGGGGTGGGAGTATGAGACGGTGGTGAACCAGATCTTCACGCGGCAGCTGAACTGAAAACAGCCCGCCGTCTTCTGCGAGACAGCGGGCCGGAAAGGACAAAGCGGATCAGACGTTCAGGTAGCTGCGGAGCAGAGCCTGCAGCAGATCGTCCCGGTCAACTTTACGGATGAGGGAGCGGGCTCCTTTGTAGGTCGTGATATAAGTGGGATCTTCGGACAGGATGTAGCCCACCAGCTGATTGACCGGATTATAGCCTTTTTCCTTCAATGCGTCGTACACTTGCTGTACGATCTCATGAATTTCGTCGTCCTTTTTGTCGTGGATCGAAAAAATAGCAGTTGCGTCGCCCACGCAGTACACCCCCTTCGGTATTTCTATCCACGCCCAAAGCGGAAGTGGAACTAGAACTATAGTTCATTGTACACGAAGCGAGTGTAAACTTCAAGATTCCAGACTCTATTTGCACATATTCACCAAAATCAACGGAAATTTTAAGTCAAAACAACGGGGCGTTTGCCCTGGAAAGGGGAGGATTTCATGCTGTTCGGGGTAGGATGTGATCTTTGTGAGGTGGCACGGATGGAAAAAAGCCTGTTTGGGGCGCACGGGGCGGCGTTTGAGGCGCGGGTGTTTGGCACCGGGGAGCGGCAGGCGCTTGCGCTGGCCGAGTGTCGGGCCGACCCTTCTGCCTGCAGGTGCACCCACAGAGCCGCCAGCGCCGCTGCAGATTTTGCGGCGAAGGAAGCCTTCCTCAAGGCGGCGGGCACCGGCCTGCGGGAGCCGTTTTCGCTCTGCGAGATCGAGGTGCTGCGCCTGCCCTCCGGGGCACCGGTGTATCGCTTCTCCGGGCGGACGGCGGCCTGGGTGGAGGAGCATCACGTGACGGCCCGCCTTTCCCTCAGCCACGACGGCGGGATGGCGCTGGCGTTCTGCGTTCTGGAACAGGCGGAAACCTGATCCGCTCCGCTGCATAAAATGGAAGAAAGCCCCCGCGTGCATACCGCCGCCCGGCACAGCCCATACTAGAGGCAGACAGGGAGGGTTGATTCCATGGAAGTACACAGAGGAGAAGTTTTCTACGCAGACCTTTCGCCGGTGGTGGGGTCCGAGCAGGGCGGCATCCGGCCGGTGCTCATCGTGCAGAACGAGATCGGCAACCGCCACAGCCCCACCGTCATCGCGGCGGCCATTACATCCCGGCTGGACAAAGCCCGCCTGCCCACTCATATCAATATCCGGGCAGCGGACACCGGCCTCGCCAAGGACAGCGTCGTGCTGCTGGAGCAGATCCGCACGCTGGACAAACACCGCTTGCGGGAGCGCGCAGGGCAGATCACGCCGGAAGACCAGAAACGAGTCGATCAGGCACTGGATGTCAGCCTGGGGCTGGATGCCTACTGAAGATGTGAAAACAGAAAAGGGACTGCCGGTTCGGGCAGTCCCTTTTGTGGTTTTGGGTCAGTCTTCGTTTTTCAGGGTGCTCTCGGCGTCGTGGAGCAGGGCATACTCGCGGATCTTTTCCAGCGTCTGCTCGCTGAGGATATGCTCTGCCTTGCAGGCATCCTCGGCGGCGATGTCCTCTTCCACGCCCAGCTGCACGAAGAAGTGGGTCAGCAGCCGGTGGCGGCTGTAAATGCGCTCGGCGATCTCGCGGCCCGGTTCCAGCAGGGTCAGGTTACCCTCACCGTCCACCGCAATGTAGCCGTTCTCCCGCAGCTTTTTCATCGCGATGCTGACGCTGGCTTTGGTGTAGCCCAGTTCGTTGACCACGTCGATGGAACGGACGCGGCCCATCCTCTGATTCAGCATCAGGATCGTTTCAAGGTAATCTTCTGCGGATTGGTGGATCTGCATGGTTATCGGCCTCCTGCCTTTCTTGATTTCCGGCCCGGAGCAGAAAAACGCACATCGGTTCGGTTTGTTATAGGATACCACATTCTGCCGGGGGATGCAAGTCGTTCGGCGGAAGTTTGCTAAAACAAACTAGACTTCTTCTGCATGATTTTGCTATTTTGACCGGAAACAGGGCCTGAAATCTTGTGGAACGTGCTTATCTGGACGCGCGGTAGGCTTCCGGGCCGGAGAGATAGAGGTCGCCGCCGTGGGCATCCAGAATGACGGTCAGGGGCATCTGCTCCACGGTCAGGCGGCGGACGGCTTCGCAGCCGAGGTCCGGCCAGGCGATGACTTCCAGCGTTTTGACGCTCTTGGCCATCAGGGCACCGGCCCCGCCCAGCGCGGCCAGATAGACCGCGCCGTTGCGCACGACGGCTTCCTTGACGGCGGCATCCCGCTTGCCCTTGCCGATCATGACCTTGTTGCCCAGGTCCAGCAGGCGGGGGCTCATCGCGTCCATCCGGCCGCTGGTGGTGGGCCCGGCCGAGCCGATGACCGCACCGGGGCGCTCCGGTGTGGGGCCGACGTAGTAGATGGCGCTGCCTTCGAGGTCGAAGGGGAGCGGCTCGCCCCGGTCCAGTGATTCCAGCATCCGTTTGTGCGCCTGGTCGCGGGCTGTGTAGACCACACCGGACAGCAGAACGGTGTCGCCCGCCTGGAGCGGGGCCAGGTCCTGCGCGGTGCAGGGGGTGGTCAGTTCGTATTGCATAGATTTCACCTCTAGAACTCCCTTCGTCATCGCTTACGCGATGCCACCTCCCTCGGTGAGGGAGGCTATCGCAGTTGCCCGCTGCAAAAGGCTCCCTCCCAGAGGGAGCTGGCGCGGCGAAGCCGTGACGGAAGGAGTAACTCCTTATAGCGTCGCGCTGGCGCGGCGGGTGACATGGCAGGAAACGTTCACGGCCACGGGCAGCCCCGCCACATGGGTGGGCATCTGCTCGATGGCAAGGCCCAGGCAGGTAGTCCTGCCGCCGAAGCCCTGCGGGCCGATGCCGGTCTCGTTGACAGCGGCCAGCAGTTCGCGTTCGAGGGCGGCATAGTAGGGGTCCGGGTTGGGGATGTCCAGCGGGCGGAGCAGAGCTTTTTTGGCCAGATAGGCGACTTTGTCGAAGCTGCCGCCCACGCCGATGCCCAGCACGATGGGCGGGCAGGGGTTGGAGCCTGCCAGCGTGACCGTCTCCAGCACGAATTTCTTGAACCCTTCCACGCCGTCGGCCGGTTTGAGCATCTGGATGCGGCTCATGTTCTCGCTGCCAAAGCCCTTGGGGGCCACGGTGATGGTGCAGCCGTCTCCGTCCACGAGGTGGACTGTGATGGCGGCAGGGGTGTTGTCGCCGGTATTGCCCCGGCGCAGGGGGTCGGCCACGATGCTCTTGCGCAGGTAGCCGTCGGTGTAGCCCCGGCGGACGCCCTCGTGGATGGCGGTCTCAAAGCTGCCGTCGATGTGGACATCCGTTCCCAGCTCCACGAAGACGCAGGCCATGCCGGTGTCCTGACAGATGGGCAGAGCCTTCTCCTGCGCCGCACCGAGGTTCGACCACAGCAGGTCGAGGGTGGTTTTCGCCAGCGGCCACGGCTCTTCCTCCCGCGCTCTGGCCAGAGCCGCTTCCACGTCTTGGGGCAGGCGGGTGTTGGCTTCGATGCACAGGCGGGCGACGGTATCGGTGATGGACTGTGCGGAGATCGTCCTCATGCCGCGCCTCCTTTACAGACGGGCCACGCCGGTCTCGCGGGCAGCTTTTGCCACGGCAGAGGCCACGGCCTCGGCCACGCGGGGGTCGAATGCGCCGGGGATGATGTTCTCTTCGCTGCGGTCCTCATCCGTGATGAGGTCGGCGATGGCGTAGGCTGCGGCCAGCTTCATGGCATCGTTGATGTCCCGTGCGCGGACGCTCAGGGCACCCTTGAACAGGCCGGGGAAGCAGAGCACGTTGTTCACCTGATTCGGGAAGTCGCTGCGGCCGGTGGCCATGACCCGCACACCGCCTGCCTTGGCCTCGTCGGGCATGATCTCCGGGGTGGGGTTGGCCATGGCGAAAACGATGGCGTCCGGATTCATGGTCTTGCACAGCTCGGTGGTCAGGATGCCGGGGCGGGACACGCCGATGAAGACATCGGCCCCCTCGATGGCCTCCTTCAGGCCGCCCTTGATCTGGCGGGGGTTGGTCACTTCGCCCAGCCAGTTCTTGTGGGCCTCGGCGCTGTTGCAGCCCTTGTACAGGGTGCCGAACTGGTCCACCGCCACGATGTCTTTGGCACCGGCGGTCATCAGCATCTTGATGATGGCCGTGCCGGCTGCACCGGGCCCGTTCAGGACGATGTGGACATCCTCCATCTTCTTGCCCACCACGCGCAGGGCGTTGATGAGCGCAGCTGTCACGACGATGGCGGTGCCGTGCTGGTCGTCATGGAAGACGGGAATGTCCAGCTCACGCTCCAGCGTTTCTTCGATCTCGAAGCACTCCGGGCTCTTGATGTCCTCCAGATTGATGCCGCCGAAGGTCGGGGCGATGGCCTTGCAGGCCGCGATGACGCTGGAGGCGTCGTGGGCGTCGATGCAGATGGGGAAGGCATCCACGCCGCCGAATTCCTTGAACAGCACGGCCTTGCCCTCCATGACCGGCAGACCGGCTTCGGGGCCGATGTCGCCCAGGCCCAGCACGGCGGTGCCGTTGGACACGACAGCCACCATGTTGCTCTTGAAGGTGTACTTGTACACGTCGTCGGGGTTCTCTTTGATCTTGCGGCAGGGCTCGGCGACGCCGGGGGTGTAGGCCGTGGACAGGTCGTCGCGGGTCCTGACCTCGACCTTGCTCACGATGCCGACTTTGCCGTGGTGGCTCTCGTGCATTTCGAGAGCGGCTTTGTTGTAATCCATGGATGTTCCTCCTTGTGTTGATGGGCTTCTCTTATTATAATAAAGCCGCAGGCCACGCAGCGCAAGAGGATTTTTGCGTGTGCGGGGCGACAGCTTGACAAACGACGATAGAACGATTATACTACAAATAGAAAAGGCGCTGGCCCAACAAACGGCTAGCTCCCTACCAGCAGATCAAAAGAATGACCGCCAACGGGTGCTAAACGTGGGGCGGTCATTTCTTTTGTCCATTTTTTGTGCGAAACTCTCGGAATCGGAGCACGATGTCGATCGTGTCGTAAACCGTTGTGACGAGGAACGTCAACAGCGCAAGAATCTCGGTCAATGTCATGGGTACATTCCCCCTTTCGGCCAGAGCCTCCGGGGAGAAACGTTCAAAAGTCGCCCTCCCGGCGCCCTGTTTATGGAAACAAAGCCATCCGATAGGGAGTTGCCGCCTGCGTTCTGGACACAGCGCCTTGCCGCTTTGCTGCGGCAATTATAGGATATCACAGCTTTTGACAAAAAGCAACGACCTCACGTGGCAGGCAGCGTGAAACTTGTGGAAATTTCGCAAAATCCTTTTCTTTTTCATTTTTACCCTTTATAATAAGATTTGTCTGAAAAAATTGCAGTTCCCGGCGGCGTCCGGGATACAGGAGGTATCCACTTGAAACGAATCATCTCGAAGGCAGTCTGCCTTCTCTGCGCCGGTGCACTGGCGCTGACGGCTGCGGGCTGCTCGAAGTCTGCGGCGTCCTCTTCCACATCGACCAGCTCGGAGGAGTCTGTCTACGGCAGCGCTTCGGATTATGACTACCAGAACTTTGCCTACAGTGACGGTCTGGACGAGAACGGCTACTGGTCCGGCATCCGCGCACTGGATTATGTGACCCTGCCGGAGGACTACGCTTCCATCCCGCTGAAAAAGGCAGACATCGAGCCGACGGAGGAGGACGTCCAGTCCCAGATCGACAGCCTGCTCAGCCAGAACACCACGACGCAGCAGATCACCGACCGTGCCGCCGCCGACGGCGACACCGTCAACATCGACTATGTGGGCACCGTGGACGGCGTGGCCTTTACCGGCGGCACCTACAGCGGCTACAGCCTGACGCTGGGCAGCGATTCCTTCATCGACGGCTTTGAAGACCAGATCGTGGGCCACAAGCCCGGCGAGACCTTTGAGGTCAACGTCACCTTCCCGGACGGCTACAGCGACTCCACCGACGCCGAGGGCAATGCGGTGGTCCTGAGCAACAAAAAGGCGGTCTTCTCCGTCACGTTGAACTACATCAGCGAGGAGATCCTGCCGGAACTGACCGATGCCTGGGTCGAGGAGAATTTCAGCAGCACCGACGGCGTCCACACCGTGGAAGACCTGCGGGCCGAATACCAGAAGATGCTGTATCAGAACAACCTGAACACTGCGGTGATGGATTATCTGCTGGCAAACTCCACCTTCAAGGACCTGCCCAAGGAAGTGACCGATTATCAGGTCAACCAGTGCCTGAACTACTACTATACCATGGCCCAGTATTACGGCTATGATCTCGACAGCTTCCTGCAGGCTGCTGCCGGTTACAACAGCGCCGACGACCTGCTGGATGCCATGAGCGACAGCATCACCGAGTATGCCCGCGAAGCGCTGCTCTATCAGGCAGTGGCTGAGGCGATGGACATCGCCCCCACGCAGGAGCAGATCGACACCTACTCTGCCTACACCGAGACCTACGGTGCCAACTACTGCACCATGGTCGCGCTGATGGACGCCGTGTCCGAGGCGCTGACCACCGGGGCACAGGTGAAGTGATCCGATCTTGTTTCTGCGCCCCCAAAACCGAATAAGACCACAAACGGCCTGAACCCTGTGTGACACAGAGTTCAGGCCGTTTCGGCTTTTTTTGGGGTTATTTTTTCAGGGCATCTGCGAGGACGCGCAGCAGGTGCGGAACGTCCAGCGGTTTTGCGATATGGCCGTTCATGCCGGCCGCCAGTGCGTTCTGACGGTCTTCTTCAAAGGCGTTTGCCGTCATCGCAAAGATGGGGATGCTGGCCTTCTCGGCGTCCGGCAGGGCGCGGATCTGCCGCGTGGCCTCGTAACCGTCCAGATTGGGCATCTGGATGTCCATCAGGATCAGGTCATACTGGCCGGGGGCCGCCTGCTTTATCTTTTGGACGGCGACCGCGCCGTCCTCGGCGGTATCCACCACAAAACCGGCTTCTTTCAGGATCTCCAGTGCGATCTCGCGGTTCAGCTCGTTGTCTTCCACCAGCAGGAGCTTCTTCCCCTTGAGGTCGGCCGCAGTGGGTTGAGCGGGCTCGGCGGCAGGCTCTGCACGGAACGGTTCGGCCAGAACGCGGCGCAGCTCCGAGAGGAAGAGCGGCTTTTCGCAGAACGCGGTCACTCCGGCGGCGCGGGCCTCGTCCTCGATGTCCGCCCAGTCGTAGGCCGTCAGGATGATGATGGGGCAGCGATTCCCGATCACCTTGCGGATCTGCCGCACGATCTCGATGCCGTTCATGTCGGGGATCAGCCAGTCGATGATGTAGACGCTGAACGCATCGCCCTGCTCCACCGCATATTTGGTGCGGATGACCGCTTCCTTGCCGGAGATCGTCCACTCCGGCCGCATCCCGATCTTGGACAGCATGGTGCTGACGTTCAGGCAGGTGTTGGTATCGTCGTCTGCCACCAGTGCGCGCAGCCCTTCCAGCTGGGGGAGCTGCTTGGGCTCTGCTTTCTGCCCGCTGCGTGTGAAGCAGAGGGTCACGATGAACTCGGTGCCCTTGCCCGGCTCGCTCGTGAGGGCGATGGTGCCGCCCATCAGATCCACGATGTTCTTGGTGATGGACATTCCCAGGCCGGTGCCCTGAATGCCGCTGACGGTGGAGCTTTCCTCCCGGCTGAACTCCTCGAAGATGTGCTTTTGGAACTCTTCGCTCATGCCGATGCCGTTGTCCTTGATGCGGAACTCATAGCAGACGCAGCCCTTGGGCGCACCGTTCTTCTGGGCGATGCGGATGCTGATCATGCCGCCGGTGGGGGTGAACTTGATGGCGTTGGACAGGATGTTCAGCAGGATCTGGTTCAGCCGCAGCGGGTCGGTGATGATGTCCTCATCCTCAATGTCCATGGTATCAATGAAGAGCGACAGCCGTTTGGCCGCAACGTTGGGCTGGATGATGGAGCGCACATCGTGGACAAGGTCGGGCAGATGCACCGCCTTTTCCTCGATCTTGACCTTGCCGCTCTCGATGCGGCTCATATCCAGCACATCGTTGATGAGGGAGAGCAGATGCTGGCTGGAGGTGGAGATCTTTTTCAGGTAGTCCAGCACCTGCTCGCGGTTGTCGATGTGGGTCGCCGCCAGCGAGGTGAAGCCGATGATGGCGTTCATCGGGGTGCGGATATCGTGGCTCATGTTGAACAGGAACTCCCGCTTGGCGCGGTTGGCCGCGCCCTCGTGCTGGAGCGCGATCTCTAGTTTGCGGTTCTGCTCTTCCAGCTGGGTCTGATACTTCTTCTCCTGCTCTTTTTTCTGCTGCTCCATCTCCTGCACCGAGCGTCGGCGCAGCATCTGCAAGACCGAAACGAGCAGGATGTAACAGACCAGTGCCGTTAAGACCCGCGTGAGCGACTCGTGGAACACGGTTTTTTCATCCGTGTACGCATAGAGGTCGAACGACCGGCCGTGGCTGTACATGCCGAAATAGCAGCCGGAGCCGTTCCAGCCGTGGGTGGGCGTCAGCTTTTCCGCAAGCCCGGTGCTGCGGATCTCCTGCACCGGCGGGCTTGCGGTGGTGTCCTGCCCGATCAGCTCCGGGCGGTTGGACGCAATGACCTGATTGTTCTGCACGATGAACAGGGTGCCGCTGGTCTCTTCTGGGTAGCCGTCCAGAATGCTCTGGACCGACAGTGCCGTCCCCTCGACAAATTTGGCCGGGGTGCAGCGATAGGCCAGCAGGATGACCTCCTGGTGGTCGGCCCGGTGTGCCGCCACATCCACGGCAGACCCGTCTGCCAGCAGAACGCGCTTCAGGTAGGTCTTCTGCGGGAAGCGGAAGACGTCCAGCGCGGTCTCCTTTTTGAGCCGGTCTTCCAGCTGGGCATAGCCGATGCCGTTCGCTGTGTACTCGCACAGGAGTGTGCCGTCCGGGCGCAGCACGGAAATGCCGGTGAGCCAGAGCGTCTCGGTCTGCTGTTTCAGGCAGTGCGGGTCGGAGAGGTCGAGTGCGGCGTCACCGGCCAGCTGGTGCACCGAGACCGCCGTGCGGCGGAGCGCTTTGGCCGTGATGGTATCGTTGTACTGCTCAAAACTGGCGGACTGCGATTTGACGAACGCGATCGTCTGGCAGAAACGCTCTTCGGTCGCATGCAGGGCTTTCCAGCCGGAAGCCAGGACGACCCCCGCCATGAAAAGCACACCGACGAGAATGTAGAGCACCCAGGTCCGCGTGTTCGGAGTGGTTTTGTTGTTACGCGTCAATGGTGTCCACCTCCAGATACTGCGAAGCATGTTCCAGGTATTTGCCGACGATCCGTTCCAGTGTGCCGTCCTCGCGCATCTGCGCAAAGGTGTCATTCAGCTGGTGGTCCAGCCCGCGGCTGTCATTTTTGGCAAAGGCAACGCCCAGCCCGGTGACCAGCAGCGGCTCTTCGAGGATGCGGAACACCGCGTTGTTGTCTTTCATGTATTGCAGGATGGCCGTCTCGTGGGCGGCGATGGCGTCCACATAGCCGCAGGCCAGCATGGCATACTGCACACTGCGGTCTTCGATGCTGAACACCTCGACGGTCTGCGGGATGCGCGGGTCGGAGCCGCTGAGGAAGATGCCCTCTGGCTTGGAGGTGCTCTGCACCATAACGGTCTTCCCGGCAAGGTCGCTGAGGGACTGGATGCTGCTGTCGGCGTTCACGGCCACGACCTGACGGCTCACCATGTAAGGCCCGGCCCACCGGTAGAGCGTTTCGCGGCCCTGCATGGAAAAGCAGCCCCAGATGCAGTCGATGGCGCCGCTTTCCACAAGGGCGGTCTTCTGCTCCCAGTCGATGACTTCAAATCGTGCAGCGTATCCCATGCGGCGGAATGCCTCGGTGGCGATCTCCACATCGATCCCGGCCGGGGTGCCGTCATTGTTCAGATAAATATAGGGCGGGTAGGTGTCACTTCCGATGAGGATCTGCGGCAGACCGCTGTTCTTCGCGTCCGTTCCGCCGCAGGCAGTCAGGCCGCCGAGGGCCGTCGAGGCCGCCAGCAGGGTGCATCCGTTCAGGAATGCACGGCGTGAGATGAGGTGTTTCATGGGGACTTTCGTTCTCCTGTTGTTATTGCGTCCGCTGCTGCAACTGGACTTTCAGGTCGGTCTGCACATCCGTCAGGCATTGCAGCAGCAAAGGGTTGAATGCTCCGCACTCGCCGTTCAGGATCATCTGCACGGCTTTTTCGTGGGAGAAGGCTTTTTTGTAGCAGCGTTCGCTGGTCAGTGCATCGTACACATCGGCCAGCGCGACCAGCTGTGCGCTGATGGGAATTTCATCGCCCTTCAGCCCATCCGGGTAGCCGCGCCCGTCCCAGCGCTCGTGGTGCCAGCGGGTGATCTCGTAGGCGGTCTGCAGCAGCGGCTGCTCGTTGAAGTCTTCCAGCTGGTGCAGCATCTCGGCCCCCAGCATACTGTGGGTCTTGACGACCTCGAATTCTTCCGGGGTCAGCTTGCCGGGTTTGTTGAGGATCTTTTCGTCGATGCCGATCTTGCCGATGTCGTGCAGGGCGGAGGCCAGCGGGATGTTGTCCTGCTGCTCGGCGGTGATGGGGTACTGGCTGCTGATCTCCAGCAGGCGGTGGAGCAGCAGCTCGGTGATGATGCGGATGTGCCGCACATGGGCGCCGCTCTCGCCGTTGCGGAACTCCACGATATGGCTCAGCACACCCACCAGCATATCGGTGTTGTTTTCGCGGGCGCGGATCTGGTCCGACACCATCTGCACCAGCCGCCGCTGCTTGGCGTACAGCTTGATGGTGTTGGTCACGCGGCGGTAGACGATGCGAGCATCGAAGGGGCGGTTGACGTAATCGCTGGCTCCCAGCTCATAGGAGCGCCGGATCGCGGCGTCGGAGTCGTCGCTGGAGATCATGATGACCGGGATGTCCTCGATGGTGTGGTTGGCGTTCATAGCCTTGAGCACCTCGAAACCGTCCATGACCGGCATATTGATGTCCAGCAACACCAGCGCGATGTTCCCGGCCTCCGCTTGCAAGGCATCCATACATTCCCGGCCATCTTTTGCTTCCAAAATACGGTAGTCGCCTTGCAGGATTTCGGCCAGGATGAGGCGGTTCATTTCAGAGTCATCCACAAGAAGAATCTGCGGCTTCTCCTCCACCAGTTCTTCCTGCGCGGTCAGCGCGTTTTCGGGGAGTTCCACCGTGACGGCATTCTTGCGGCCCTTTGCCTGATACATCAGCCGGTCTGCCCGGCGAACCGCATTCTCCATCGAGTCGGTGATGGCCTGCATCGTTCCGCCGATGCTCAGTGAGAGGCGAAAATGCGAATAACCGGGTACAGTAGCCTGCTGCACGGCGGCTCTGATCTGCTCCAGCTTGGTTTGCAGGATATCGCTCGGAATGCCGGGCAGCACCAGCAGAAATTCATCCCCGCCGTAGCGGATGAGCAGATCGGAGCTGCGGATGCAGGACTGAATGGCGTTGGCCGCTGCTTCCAGCGCCAGATCTCCGGCGTGATGCCCATAGGTGTCGTTGCAGATCTTGAAATCGTCCACATCCATCAGCGCGATGCCTGCGGGGCCGACGATACGGGATGCGATATCCTCATAGTAGCGGCGGTTGTATGTGCCAGTCAAGACATCGTGGTAAAGTTTTGCACGGTAGCTCTCTGCTGTTTCTTGAAGCTTTTCCTCGGTTTCGGCCTGCATCTTTTCCATGTTGGAACACTCGAACTGCCTTTGCAGATGACCGATCAGCAGAATGTTCGCAGCGATACCAAGGCCGATCACGATGAGCTTTTGAAGGTTCAAAGAGGTGTAAAGAAAAAAGCTGTGGTCAGTAGAAAAGAAAAACGCGGAGTATAGGAATGCAATGAGGCCGCTTACGATTCCTGCTGCATAGCCGCATTTCACGAGCACAGCAGAAAGAACAACAAAAAGCACGATATTTGGATTTGGAATATGAAAATTCCAGACGATCAGGCAGGCGCTCAATTGGGCAAGTGCCGATAGCAACATAGGCTGAATTTTATTTGGCTGTTGTTCCATATGCAATACCATCCAATCCTTTGATTCATCATGATTGCTCTCTCACAAAAAAGAGCTGGGCCGCAAATGGGCGGCTCTGCCAGGTCGTGGGTGTCGGTCATCTGCGAAACCGTGCGATTCCACTATTTATTTTCGGAGGCGCTTGACGGTCTGCTCCAGCGCGTCGATGTCCACGGGCTTGGACAGATGCTCGTCCATCCCGGCTTCCTTGCTCTTCTGCATATCTTCCAAAAAGGCGTTGGCCGTCATGGCGAGGATGGGAATGACCCGGCCCAGCGGGTTTTCGCTGCTGCGGATGCGGCGGGCGGCTTCGAGGCCGTCCATCACCGGCATCTGCACATCCATCAGGATCATGTCATACTCGCCGGGCTTGACGCGGGCGAACGCATCCACAAGCTCCTGCCCGTTGGGGTAAATTTTGCAGTGTGCGCCCTTGGATTCCAGCAGCAGCTCCAGGATCTCGGCGTTGATGGCGTTGTCCTCGGCGCAGAGGAAGTTCATCCCGCACAGGGGAGAGACGTCTTCCGGCTCCTCCGGGAGCGCCTGCGCCTTTGGCACCGCGTCCGCTTCGGCGTCGATGGGGAATTCCAGCACGACCTCAAAGCGGGTGCCCTTGCCGGTGGCACTCTCCACGCTGATGGAGCCGCCCATCAGGTCCACGATGTTTTTGGTGATGGCCATGCCCAGACCCGTGCCCTGCACCTTGTTGGTGCCGGAGCGCTCTTCGCGGGTAAAGGGGTCAAAAAGGGTCTTCTGGTAAGCCTCGCTCATGCCGATGCCGTCATCCTGCACCACAAAGCGGTATTTGGCGTAGTGCTCGGTATGGGTAAGCTCCTCTACCTCCAGCCGGATGTGCCCGCCGGTGGGCGTGTACTTGACCGCATTGGAGAGAATGTTCATCAGCACCTGATTGAGGCGGGTGGGGTCGGCCAGCAGGTTTTCGTGCTGCACAAGGGTGTTTACCGTAAAGGTCTGGCGGCGCTGGCCTGCCTGCTGGCGAATGACGCTGTCCAGCTGGCTGACCTGCTGTGGCAGGTTCATCTTTTCCACATTCAGGGTGGTCTTGCCGCTCTCGATGCGGCTCATATCCAGAATATCGTTGATGATGCTCAGCAGCAGCCTGCCGGAGGTTTCCAGCTTGTCCAGATGATCGGCCAGCTTTTCCGGCTGGTGCAGCTCGTTTTTCATCAGGGTGGTAATGCCGATGATGGCGTTCATGGGGGTGCGGATGTCGTGGCTCATGTTGGAGAGGAAGTCCGTCTTGGCCTGGCTGGCCTTTTCGGCTATTTCCAGTGCGGCTTCCACGGCCAGCGTGGTCTGGTGCTCGCCTGTGCGGTCAGACAGATCCACGATGCACTTTTTTGCGCCCTGTACCTCATTGATAAAGCCGGTCACGTGGATATAGTGTGGCTCGCCGGTCTCCTGATGGATAAACTCCCGATCCCATTCCTGCTGTGTACCCTGCTCCATCTGCATCAGATCGTCCAGCCGTGATCTGCAATTATCGCCCCCGGCAGAACATAGAACATGGAAATCCTCTTGCACCGCTTCGGGGGAGATGCCCAGAATGCGCCGGACGTTGGGGCTGATGTATTCCACCTTGCCGGTGCCGGTGTCGATCATCAGGAACACATCGTCCACGTTGCGGGAAAGGCTTGAGAACAGTTCTTCACGGGCCAGCAGCTGCTGATCCTTTTTCCGCAGCTTTTGCCGGTTGCTCTGCACCACCAGCAGCAAAGCTGTAACAGCCAGCATTCCCACGATGCTGCTCATCACGGCCATGGTGGTGTATTGCAGCCGGTTCATATTGGCGTTCACAACGCTTTTGGGAACAATGCCAAGGATCGTCCAGTTCTGGAAGGAGGCAGAACCATAAACCATGTAATAGCCGATGCCATGGATGGAAAACTCAAGGTTGCCGGTCTTCCCGGCGGCAAAAGCCTTTTGCAGGGTAGTGATCTGTTCTGCCGTAAAACCAGCCGAATTCCTGAGCATGGCAAGGATGTTGTGCACACCGCGCATGTCCGCACTGCTGCTGTCCAGCACCACACGGCCATCCGGCAGCACAGCAAAGGTGCTGCCGTGCCCCTCAAAGGCAGAGATCTTCAGGGAGTCCACCAGATCTCGGTTGTTGTAGGTGACGGCAATGGCTTCGTACGCAAAGCCCTGATAGCTGCCCTTTGCCGTGGGAACTGCAAACACCATGATCTCCGGCTTGTCCGGGACCACCGAGTTTGCCACGATAGGCTGCTGCTCCAGGATCAGCTGCGACAGCGTCCGACCCAGATCAAGATAGCCCTGTTCGCCGTCCAGCGTGATATAGGAGCCATCCCGTGAGACGAAGAAAAAATCCGTAAACTGGTATTCTTCTTTTGCCTGTGCAAGGAAAGCGCAGACCTCGGCATCGCTTTGCGCACGTTCCAGATAAGGTGCCCACATCCGCATGATGCCCCAGTTGAAGGATACCTTATTGTAAAGGGTCTGGTTTGCCTGATGGTAGATCTCGGTAAGGTGTGCAGTGCTTTCCTCGTAAATGGTTTGCGCCATGAAATCCGTAAAGACACCGAAGCTCGTCAAAATACCGATGCCGAGCAGCAGCACTGCTATGACTGCGAGAATACGGTTTTTTATCGCAGGCCGCATCTTAGTTTCATTTTTCAAGAGTTTATTCTCCCTGTACAATGGTCAGATACTCGGAGGGGGCGGGGAACTGCTTGCTGACCGCCAGCGAATCCTTCAGGCAGGAGCGGCTTTCTGCCCCTTCAATGGCGTATTCCGTCCGCTTGGTTTTCAGGTTCTCCGGCATGGGGCAGTTGCAGTAGGCCTCATTTTCTATCCACACATCCGTGCCCGCCACAAATACGGTATAGGTGGCGGTATCGTCCAGCGGTGCACCGTTGATGGTAAGCTCTTCCAGACGGAACTTGCCCTGCTCGTATTCGGTCACCTTGTATTCCATGCCGCTGGTCACGGGCATATAATTCCGGTGACGGATGGGGTTTGCACCGTTGTCCTTCACGTTTACCAGCCACTCCATCATCTGCCGCAGCTCTGCACCGGTATATTCACCCTGCGAGACAGCGTAGTTGCCGGCCATCACCCACAAAATCTGCTGCTTGCTGTACTCGCCGCAGTAGATGGAGGTGGACACCAGCGGCGAATAGCCGACTGCAATAGACGCATCATAGGTGGCGCGCAGGGCGTTCATCAGCGAGGAAGCCGCAGCGCTGCCGTGGTCGGTCATGTCGATGGAGTATGCGGTATTCTGGGTGAACAGCACCTCGGCTTCGGGGTCTGCTCTGGGGGTGACCAGCTGCTCATTGAACGCATCGTATGCGGCCCTGGCATCGTATTCGCCGGTGATCATCTTGTGCCCTACGTCTTCCGAAATACGGAAGATCTCGGTGGAGGCCAGACGCATATACAGATGATTTGCGCTGATGATATCCGCAACGTGTTCCAGAGAAGCGGAGGAGGTAATATCGACCTCTTTGTTATAAGAGAGCACGGCAGCACCGACCGCCATCTTGCTCTGACCCTCTGCACTGTACACAGCCTCAAGTACCTTCAGTACCGCAGCCAGCTTTGCCTCGTCCTGCGCTACGGTGTTGGAAACTGCCGCCTGACACATGGGGTAGGTCAGCAGCCAGCTATCGTTGGCAGTCTCGCCGAAAT
>OOCK01000557.1_pt1 | contig 23662 bp, 9 predicted proteins | sample 1670951 | NCBI WGS metagenome assembly OOCK01 (sample SAMN06348107, study PRJEB24527) | human gut metagenome | biome: human gut; feature: ankylosing spondylitis patient; material: feces | host: Homo sapiens | place: China | collected 2015-10
GTTACAGCCGTCAGCAAAACGGTGATAAATAGTGTAAAGTTCATAAATTTGTTATAACGTTATTTTATATAAATGCTTCTAAGCGGTTGCAAAGGTAACACTTTTTTCTGAAAGAGCACATTTTTTTATGGTTTAATTTACACCCCAAATGAAAAAAAAGCAAAAAACTGTGTATTTACTGCCGGATTAAATCTCCGTTCATAGACGTTGAATGTCCGTTCAAAGACGTTGAACCGCCGTTCAAAGACGTTGAATGTCCGTTCAACGTCGATGAACGAAGATTTCTATGTAGTTTCGCCATTTATTCGTATCTTTGCACCTGCTTGTTGAATACACGATAGGTATTTTTACCCAAAATAAGTTAAAAGAATTACATCTTTTAAATATTTTACAAAGCATTTTAAGTAAATAACAAAAAAATATGTACCTTTGCACCCGCTAACCGGGTTCTGTCTAGAATAGGTTGATATATAAAAGCATTTGCAATTACAATGAAGAAGGATAACTACACTCAGTATGCAGATAAAGGTTCTTGCGTTGGACTTATCTCCAGCGCCCTCCCCAAAGTTAAAAACAAGATTCTTGCGGCTAGCTCAGATACAGGGGTGTCCACCCATTGTATACCTGCGGAAACAAAATCTATCGCAAAAAATCCTAACGAACAACAGAACTGGTATGCACTCCGAACTACCTACGGAAGAGAGAAGAAAGCCTACGACTACCTCGTAGCAAAAGGCGTTTCTGCTTTCTACCCTACCATCCAGGTGATGAAAGAAATAAGAGGACAACGGAAGGTTGTAACGGAATCCCGACTGCCCAACATCTTTTTTGCTTTCGGTACCGAAGAGGAAATCAAAAGTTATGTGTATGATAATGTGAATCTGCCATATCTCCGCTTCTATTACCGTCACATGCATGAAGGGGCAAGGATTACGAAATCTCCTCTGATTGTTCCCCAGAACCAGATTGAGGGACTGAAGATTATCTGCGAATCAGAAGCGGATGATATCCTCTATGTGCCTGAAGAGGTTCAGAAGTTTAAGGAGGGGCAGATGGTTCGGGTAATAGATGGTAAGTTTAAGGGACTGACAGGAAGAGTGGCACGGTATCAGGGGCAGCAGCGGGTTGCCATCATCATCGACGGCGCCTTTACCATGGCTACTGCTTATCTACCTACAGCATTCCTGGAATATATATAGTATAACAAAAACTGAAATTAGTAAAAGGTAAAAGTGCGAAACAAAACTGTTTTAATCATTTTTTTGATATACGTAACGATGAATGTATCTGCCCAGGTGAAAACCACAGACAGTACGTTCATAAATAACTTGCGCCCTATTGTCTTTGTCGTGAACAAAATTGACATCAGCGAAAATGACAAGGACTGGATTAACAATTATCTGATTCCCAAACTGGAAGCACTTGGAGACAGGGGCATCATCCTTGGGCGTGCTACGGCGTCACCAGAAGGTCCTACTCCCAACAACGTGCGACTTGCCCGGAGCCGAAAGGCTTCCATGAATGCCTTGCTAGGCAGATACGGTATCAACACCAAGCGCATCAGATATGATGTGGTGCCAGAAGATTATCCGCTCCTCCTCTCGCTGATGCAGATGGAGCACGACAAGTACCTGCCTATAGTAAAGACCATCATCAGAAAACATGATGGAAAAGGTGACCGGCTGAAGGCGGAACTGAAACGGCTGGAAGGAGGAAAAATCTGGAACCATCTGCTCAAGAAATATTTCCCGCAGTTGCGTGCCGTCAGAATCATGCCGATAGACGAACGGCTCGTAGATACCAACCGGTTGCCCGAGGCAAAACCTATCCACACGGACTTGCCGTTTCCTAAGCCCAACATCTATGTGGAAATGCCGCTACCGGAACCGGCTGAAAGCAGCAAGAAACGCCGTGAGTTGCTGAGCATCAAGACCAATCTGCTCTACGACTTTGCCTATATGCCGGGCTACGACCGCTTCTGCCCTATCCCCAACGTAGCTCTTGAGTATTATCCGCTGTCCGGACACTTCACATACGGTGCCAGTTTCGAAGGACCCTGGTGGCGGAACTACAAAGAGCATAAATATTTCCAGTTGCGCAACTACCAGTTGCATACCCGATATTACCTGCAAAGCGGTGAAACAGGTTTCAGGGGTTTCTTCGTAAGTGCTTACGCGCACGCGTTCCTATATAATATATGCTTCGACGAAAAACGGGGATGGGAAGGTGAAGGATGGGGAGCCGGACTGGGACTGGGTTGGGCGATACCGCTAGACCGCTCCAAACACTGGCGACTCGACATCGGTCTGCAGGCAGGATTTCTCAATACCCGCTATGACCCATACCAGTGGCTCTGCCCTGTGGATGGAGATAAAGACAAACAGGTATATTATTACAAATGGTATGGAGATGCCAAGGATTTCAAAAAGCGACAGTATCGCTATAATTGGTTAGGACCAACCCGACTGGAGGTGAGTTTGAGTTACGATATCCTCTACCGAAAAAGTAAAAGAAAGTAAATAATGAATCAGTTTCAGCAGTTAACATATCTCCTCAAGGGTTCTGTAAGCCACAGAGTTTGCAGAACGGTTATTGCTATCTTTTTCATTTCATCAGTTCTGCTGCTTGCAGGCTGCGAACGTGAGCCGAATCTCTATCTGCATCAGGGCGGTAAGGAAACAACAATGGATCTGCCGAAGATAGACCTGGAGCTGAAAGTGCTCTGGGATTATGAATTCAAATATGATGTGGTATACGACTGGGAGGCGGAATGGAAATACGGATGGGATGATGAGGACAACAAACTCTTCGGAAAAATCGGATATACCGAACCATCTGTTTTCGAGATAAGAAGATACTTCACACAGGATGTGCAATATGGTGCGCACGAAGCACCCTATAAGAACCTGATCCAGTCAAAACAGCTGACAGCCAATTACGACTTCGGTTTCTGGGATATCCTGGCGTGGAATGACATCCAGACAGCGGATGGTATTCAGAGTGTCCGCATAGATGAATCTTCCACTTACGAATATGTAACGGCAAATACGGGACAGACGATGTTTCCCTCAAAATACAATACTCCCCAATTCAGCAACTCCTTCTATCAACCGGAAGAACTGTTTGCGGGATATGAGAAGGGTATTGGAATCAACCGTAACCTTGACGGATTTGTATTTGATGAGAATCGCAACTGCTGGGTAAGGAAACTGGAAATGCAGATTCAGCCTGTTACCTATATTTATCTTACGCAGATTATCCTCCACAACAACCGTCAGCATACCCGCATCGTAACGGGTATTGATGGTAGCGGAAACCTGAGTGGCATGGCGCGCAGCGTGAATCTGAATACCGGTGTTGCCGGAAGGGATGCCATCACGGTAAACTATAATATGAGGATGAAGTTTGACCAGCAAATGAAGGATGGTGAGAAGGTGGATATCATTGGAGGCAGGGTCTTGACCTTCGGTATGCCGAAGTTGAATCCCAGCCGTTTAGATACCCGTTCATATATTGAATCTTTATCTAAAGTAAGAGATGCCGACCTTAACAACCGACATTATTTGGATGTAAAGATGCAGTTTTATAATGGCAAGGACTCCACATTGGTCTTTGATGTAACCGACCAGGTTCGTCGACTGTACAAAGGTGGCGTCATCACAATTGATTTAGACATGACGAAAGTCCCTGTTCCTGTTCGTCCCGGTGGCTCCGGTTTTGATGCCGTAGTCAAGGATTTCGAAGAGAAGCAATGGGAGTTTGATATGTAAATGATGATTATTAACAAAAAAATATAATAAACAAAAAAAGAGAATTAAAGAATTAGTATTTAACATTATCAATTTACAAACTTATATGTATATGAAAAAATATATTTTTCTTGCAGTTTCTGCATTAGCTCTTGCAAGCTGCTCTAGTGATGACTTCGTCGGAACAGAAGGCGGAAATGTTGAGAATGGTGCCAATAAGGCTATTAACTTTGGTGGTGAGACGGGTAAGATTACTCGTGCAAATAGTGAAGGCGAAGCTGCTGCCACCCTTCTTGGCAACAACTTTGTTATTGTTGGTTTCAAAGGCAACGAAACTGCAGCAGCCAATACCAGTTTGGTATTCGACCACTACAATGTTAACTATGTTACTGGCACAGCTAACACAACAGCATCCAACACAAAAGGCTGGGAGTATGTAGGTCAAAAACAAGAAGTAAATGATGCAAATAAAAATCTTGCTGCAGATGCGACAAAGGCTCAGACCATTAAGTATTGGGATAACTCTTGCACTTCTTATGATTTCCTTGCTTTCTCTATGGGAAAAGGACATACAGGTGAAGGTGGTACTAAAGAATACGCTACTCCAACTGCAGTAAAAAAAGATAAATTGAGTTCTGAAGCATATACTCTTACAGGAGATGTTAATACCCTTGGTGAGTGCTACATCTCAGATATGGTTACTGTAGTAAATGACAGTAAAGGCTATAAAAACGAAGCTGTTAACATGCAATTCCGCCATGCAAGCAGCAAAGTACGCATTGCTCTCTATGAAACAGTTCCTGGCTATGTTATCAGCGATGTTAAATTCCATTCTGATTTTTATGAAAAGAGCAATGGCAATTACGCTGATGGCGAAGAAGAAGGTACACTCTTTGGAACTTTCAACAACAAAGGAACTATGACTGTATATTTCCCAACAACAGGTACAGCCAACAAAGATAATAATAATGATTACAACAAAGCTCATATTAAATTTGAAGCGGATAAAGGAGAAGGTGGTACTGTAACAAAAAAGAGCTTTGGCACTGTAAATTACGGAAACCAAAAAGAGGATGCTATTACCGAAGGTAAAACATACCTTAGCCAAAGCGCAGCCACGCCTTCTTATTGTGGCACTGGAACATCATATTATCAGTCTGTACTTCCAGCAGAAAACGCTAGCCAACCAGCTAACCTTCGAATTGACTACAAGTTGACAGCAACAGATGGTTCTGGCGAGGAGATCAACGTAAAGAATGCAACAGTAACCGTTCCTGCTAAATATACAGCATGGAAACATGGTTATGCATATACCTATATCTTTAAGATTTCAGAAAACACCAACGGAACAACAGGTAAACCAGGATCTGATGACACAGGTTTAACTGCAATCAGCTTCGACGCAGTTGTTCTTGATGATGAAGTAACAGGAAAGCAGGAGACAATCACTACTGTTTCTGATCCTTCTATTACAACTTATGGATTTAAGGCTGGTAAGGTAACAACTGGCAAGGATGAGTATGAAACAGGAACTGATATCTATGCTACTGCATTTGTTCCAGCATATACAGATGAAGAAAATGTCAAACATGATGCAACAACTGCTGCACCTCAGGCATTGTACACTGTAACTATCGAACAAGGAGCAGCCCAGACTATTAATGAGACTAGCATTGCCAATGCACTTACTAAGCAACCGGATCAAACAAACGGTAACACATGGACAATTACCGATGCAAACAATAAGAAGATGACAATCACAAAGGTAACAACAGGAACTGAGAATGTTACATCTGTTCCAACCGAAGATGGTCGTAACCTTGAAGTTAACGCCCTCAAGTGGACAGGTACAACAAATATCTACGCTGTTGAATATACTTACGGAGATAACAACGCCAAGAAGGCATACAAGATTGTTATCGTTAAGTAACAAAATACTTTTTGCCCCCAAACCCTGGGAGCAAAACAATACTATTAAGGCCGGACGGGGTTGAATGTTCCCTGCCCGGCTCCTATGATAAAAAGCAAGAAGAAAATGAAATTATATTGCATCCTGACCATACCATTCTTGGCTCTATGTCTTTTTTCCTGCGCTGGATCGGGGCAGGAAGAACCGGATGTGCCTACTCAACCGGAAGAACCGAAGGGAGTAAGTATCTCTTTCGGAGGAAATAGCGGAACATGGCAAGATGCACCTACTACCCGTGCTAATAAAGAAACAGGACTGGAAACTATTTCCAAAACCTTCAAAGTATGGGGATATAAAACCACAGGAGGAAATTACACCAGCGGATTCGACAAGTCCCAAAACGTAATGAATGGATATACCGTCAACTGGACACAACAAACCGCCAATACAACCTCCAGCAATACTGCCGATTGGGAATACGTGGGTATCGCTAATCAAACTATCAAATACTGGGACTATTCCGCTACCAGCTATCGCTTCTTCGCCTATAGCATCCCGACAGCAGCCGGTAACAGTTCAGACCCATCTTTCCAGGAACCTACATCGATAGAAGGTTCCACAGCAAAATATGCATCCTTCTCTATCCCATTCACTTACAATAAGGATGCCACCGCAGTTACCACCCCATATATCTCAGACCTCTGGCTGTCAGACAACCAGAACTTCGAAAACAAGAAATACGGGGCATGCGTAAAACTCACCTTTGCTCCTATTATCACAAAGGTAAGATTCAGATTCAATTATCTGAAAGATACCAAAATCTCTATCACCGATATTGTTTTCAAAAATATAAACGATAAACCTTCACCTACAAAGGGAAATATCATAGTCAGCTACCCTATTACAGGAACAGGAACCAAAGCTTCTTATAAATGGGTAACTCCAAAAACAGAAACTGGAACTGAGCTCATCAAATTCACCATTCCTTACGAGGAAGATGCTGATTTGAATCATCAGGCTACAGAAAGAAAGAAATGGTATTACGTTCCACCATTGGGAGACAGTAACAAACCGCAGGGCGCTTACATCATCAGCGCCACCATAGACGGAAAGAAATCTACAGCCACCATTCCGGCAGAATATATGCAATGGAAGGCAGGCTACCAATATACATACATCTTTAAAATAACAGTAGCAGGACCCAACATTGCCTTCACCAATATGCAGGTGGAGAAATGGGTGGAAACTCCTATTAAAAATAATGGCGGTACCGAAGACTGGTAACGCCCCACATGACTCATTATGAAGAATAAAAAACAGATGATACCCCTCTTTGCCTTCCTCGCAAGTCTCACTGCCTGCGAAAGCAACGACCTGCCTATCCAGCACGCCGACAGTTACCGATATATCACCTTTGCTGCACGGACACAAAAGATGACGACACGTGCGGATGACAGATATGAAAGCTATGATCCGGTTCAGCGAATGCACCCAAAAAACATGGGTGTCTTCGGCTATTACAACTTTGCCACTCATAGCTTTGAAACCACTGGTACAGAGACAGGAGGCAAAAACCACGCCATCTTCGACAATATCCTGGTAGATTACAATACATCGACCAAGACCTGGAGCACAAAGGAAGAAAAGCGATGGGATGCTTACCCAAACAGCAACTTCGACTTCTTCGGATATATGCCGCATTCTACTGAAGCAACCCTCAGTAAGCCATCGGCAACAGAAAGTACCTATCTCCTGACGATTCCTTTCTCCATGCCAACCATAAATGGCAACCCATCCCCTATCCTTGCTCAAAAAGATTTAGGACAGGCGCCAATCATCTGCGCCAAACCGGAACATAAGGGAAGTACAACGGCAGGAGGTTCGGATACAACCTTTGGACGAGTAGTTACTTTCCTCTTCGACCAGACGTTGACGGGCTATAACCTCAACTTCCAACTGGACCAGAAGATGAATGCCATCCGCTACTTCCGCATCAAGGGAGTCAAGATTTACGGCAAAGGTCTGGCAACGGGAGGCGACGTAAGCCGCAGCTATACCTGGAGTAACAATGAATGGACGGCAAAAGCCATCCAATGGAGCAAACTGAACAAGGTAAATATAACAGAAGAAAACGCCATCCAGCTGGCAAAGGATAAAAATTCAGAAACCCCATTTACTCCGGTAGCCAACGAATCTATGGATATTGACGACAGTAAGTATCACCGTTGGGGCACCACCTTCTATGCCATCGCCGATGCCTCTTTCGTACCCACCATTGCCGTCACCTACGATGTAATCCTGAAGGATGAAAAGGGAGAAACGGTTACCCGTAAGGACGTAACCTCTACCATCATCCTGGGAAATAAATATTTCGAAACACTCAATCCTGCCCAAACGGCAGCGATTTACAACATCAATATACTCATCCAGCCAAGATACCTCTATGTACTGGCTGACCAGGATGCCTATACGGGGCATCTCCTGATACAGTAATAACAGAATACCCTCATGACCTATACCACGAAGAAACATAAGAACAAAAAAAAAGAATCGCTTATAAATGAAGACTCATGAAAAAGCAACAAGATAACAATACACAAAACAAAAAATTCAGAATACTTCTTGGCATTCTGACCCTATGGCTCATGTGTGGACAAACCTTATGGGCTCAGACAACAAACAAATACTATTCCATAGATATCTATGCCGATAGCTATGCAGGGGGTGATGGAAGCAAGACCAATCCATACGAGATTGCTACGGCAGAACAGCTCGCCAAACTGGCAAGTGATGTGAACAACGGAAACACACCGCAGGCTTTCCTTGGCAAATACTTTAAGCTTACTGCCGATATCGACCTGAGTGGCGGTATCTGGATGCCAATCGGTAAATACTATAACTACGGCAATGGCAACAACCGTTTGTTTTTCGGAAAGTTTGATGGCAATGGTCATGTCATCAAAAATATGCATATACAATGGGAAGATGTCGATGCCAGGAAAGCCAAGAGTGTATGGGGACTTTTCTCAACACTCCAAGGTGAAAGCAGCACTAACCTTACTACCGTAACAAACCTCATCATTGAGAAGGCTAGGGTAGAAAAGAAGTCAGGCTTCTCACCTGATGGTCCCAGTTATAACGTGGGTGTAGTAGCTGGTGAGATATACGGCAATACAGAACTCAGCAACATCATTATCCGTGGCTCTGAAATTACGGATAACGACGAAACATACGAGATAAACAGGGAAACAAAGATTGGCGGTATAGCAGGAAATGTACAGACCGACAGTAAGAATGAAACTTTCAGAATCTTCAACATAGCAGCTGATACACAGATAAATATGCTGAAGAATACAAGCGTGCATAACGATAAGTTCCACATAGCCCAAGGTTTCGGTCGCTTCAGCTATGACATGAATGGAGGCGGTAATATCATAGAGCCTACCAACATCTATCTCTTTGGCAATGGGCTTAACATCGAAAATACAAGTACCAAGATCAACAAAGGTGGCATCACTGCCAATTGTCAAAACGAAGGTAATGCCACTAAATATGCTTCTACATGGTATTACACCCAGTACGTAGATGGTGGAAAGAACCTGGGAATCCAGAAGAAAGTTGATGAGTTTGCAACAACATTTGCAAGCCAGAACAACCAGTATATATCAACCAACAACTTTCAAGACAAGCTCAACTGGAGCTATACTTCTGGTACAGGCTTTAACTTCGGTTCAACAAAACTGACAGTGAAGCGTGGCTATAATACTATCATCACAGCAGAAACTATTGAAGGTAATGCAGGAAACGAGAAATATTTCTGGTATACATCTACAGACAAGAAGAATTGGACTCTACAGAACGAGAACAATCCATATAACAATTTCAGCATCTCGCTCACAGACTTCGACCAGTATGTTTATGCAGTATTGAAAGATGGCAGTTCGCAATCGGGAGTGGCAAAGATTGAAGCAAGAAAAGTGAATGCTGTGATGAAGCACAAAGAGAATACAATCTACATTGACATAAATAATAATATTTGGGACAACAACGATAATCTTGATATCAAATATTCGTGGGTAAAGAATGATGATGTAGAAGTAAGCACAGAGCCTACTTTCGACAAGTCATCTCTTGGCTCTACCGACAAGCTGAGCTGTCATGTGATAGTAACAACCAAAGACGGAGTTGAGCTATTAAACAAATGGTTGGTTTATACCAAGAGCGTGGTATATCTATGCCCTGCTGGCGCTACTGGAACAACAGCTGAAGGAAAGACTATATCATACAATGCCGGAAACGACAGTAATGACGGTCAATCTCCAGAGACTGCAGTAAGGACATGGAAGGGCGCATATTCCAAGTTGGAAAAGCAAGGATCATGGGACGACAACACCATCGTGCTGATGGGAACGAGTGACGAGAATGTCACCAATAATACAGATAACGGCTTTAGTTCTACAGGTTATTCATCAGAAGACGCAATTGATAAGTGGAATGAAGCTAAAGCGAAATCGCCATTATTCAAGAATGCGACTATCAGAGGTAGTTGGGGAGATGTAGACTATGCTGGCGAAATAAGAATAAAAGGTGGAAACTTGTGGAATACAGGCTTAACAATCTTTGGAGATACTCGCTTCCAGTATATTACGTTTAGGCGTGCAAACGAAAATTACGACGTCTTGTATTGCAATTACAACAACCTGGAAATGGGCGAAGGCATACAGATGAAAAACTATGATCAGAAATTTGAAGGTGACGGTACTCTTGATGGAGCAACATCTACATCATTCGAAATATTTGGCGGTACACTAAACGATGCCCGTTTTCGTCCACTTTATAAAGATGACAATCTAAAGAAAATGGAAGATTCATATCCACACGGACGTGAAGGTTTCAAGATTAAAATCAAGTCAGGTCATTACTCTACAATCTGTGTAGGCGATCGACAAATAAATGGTCACATGAATGGCATTATGGGCAGTCCAAATATGCCTATAAAGTGTACCATAGATATAGATATAGACAGAGAGTACAATGATACTCATAAATCAGAAAATGGTAATATGACTCCTACTCTTGATGTTGCCGTAATTCTTGCAGGCAACCATGAGGGTGCTATGGTTGGTGATGTAGACATCGTGATTAAGAGTGGAAAGATAGGTCGCGTTGTTAATGGTACTCTCGGTAACAGACGTGAAGTAGATGGATATGATAATGGATATAATAATGTTCCTTTCAACACATTCATGGGACGTGCCAACATTCTTATAGACCCAGCACTGTCAGAAAATAACCAAAACGATATAAATAGCAGAGTTGAGATAACAGAGATATATGGTGGTAGCACCGGTCGTGCTTTTGAAGCTAATGAACTCATTGAAAATCCATTCTATGGACAAAGTACAATAACCATAAAGGGTGGAACATTCTTAATTCCTTCAACATGTAACCGAGATATGATTTTCAGTGGCATCTATGGAGCTGGAGCTGGTGGTATGAATGGTGTAGGAGACGATACACACAAAACACCAGATACCAGAATACCATATTGGGAAGACAGTAGCAAAAAGTCTGTAATGAAATTTGGCAACTATGATGCTGCCATAGCTAATCTTTGCATATTTAATTGCTACAACTCTGACACACATACTTATACAGAAATAGATCCAAAACAAACGAGTACTAAAATCGTTATAGAGGGAGGCATATTCGGTTCTGCAGAAAAACCCATTGATGGTATATATGCTGGCGGTAGCGGATATATGAGTTCTGACCTTTGGACTACAAATGGAATACCAAGTAAGGATGGTGGAAACATATACGGAAAAGCAGGAGAAACCGTAGCATCACTTACCATCAATGGTGGAGAATTCTATTGCAAAAACGGCATCTTCGCTGGTGGACGTGGAACTGATTATTTCTATTCTTTAGACCAAAAGGGTGGTAATGCTGATGATTATACAGAACTCGGCAAAATATACGGCAACGTAGAACTGACCATCAATGGCGGTATCTTCCATTGCCCTGTATTCGGTGGTGGATATGGTGTGGCTGATGCCAAACGGTTCAACTCCTCAGACATCAACACCCTCGAAAACATGGCACGCCTCTATGGAAAGTCAACACTCAAGATTAATGGTGGTACCTTCTTTGAGAATATCTATGGCGGTGGTGACATGGCTGTAGTAGAGCAAGGCACCAACATAGCCATCAGCGACAATGCCGACATCAGAGGGGATGTGTTTGCCGGCGGTAACGGAAGAAAGAAACGATTGGACAACGAAAACAACATCGCTGACGATACCTGGCATCCAGAACTCGTAGGAAAGGTACTTGGCGGCACCAACCTCAACTTCTACGGCACCTCTGCACAGGCACCATCCATCTATGGCGACATCTATGGCGGTGGAAACAGAGCACAGGTAGAGGGAGATACACATATTAATATATATGCAGCCAACTTCGCTGGAGAAATCTATGGCGGAGGAAAGGGCTTGATTACGGACAGCATCGGCAATCTGCTTGCCAAAGACCTCTATACCTATGCCGACGTAAAGGGTAATACCTTTGTAAAACTGGCTCAAGACCAGGGCGCACAGACAGAAGGAGAAAACGGAAAGAAGCAGGACAGCTTCTCCATCAATGTGATATGGGACAAGAAATGGAACGGAACAAAGTGGATCTACTGGAATGACAACAAGAGCGAGTTCTTCAATGACGGTCAGTTCGTCTGCCCTCATAATATCTATGGTGGCGGTAACCAAGCCTGCAAAGTAACAGGAAAGGCTACCCTTACCATCCTGAAAGGTATGACCCCATTCGGACTCCTGAAAACAGCAGAATGGAAGAAAGCATACGACGACAGCGACCATCCTCACTTCGCAGTATTCGGCGGTGGCTATGGTATCAATACAACCGTGGACAGCACCGACGTTACCGTGAACGTGAATGGCGACTACGGAATCTACAATACTGAGATAGAAGATATTTCTGTCTTCGACAACTCAAAGGGTATTCCTAACTTCACCATCCTGAGTGCTCTGGGCGGTGGATATGCTGGAAAAGTTAACAAGAGTACAAAGGTAACCATTGATGGCAAGACCTTCCTGCACCGTGTATATGGCGGTGGCTTCGGTGACCCATCCTCTACAGAGAATAACGAAACGGGTCAGATTGGCGGCAACACCGAGGTATATATCCAGGGAGCAAACATCTACGGTGACGTATTTGGTGGCGGTGCCGGTGTAGCACCTAAGGATAACAACGGCACTTACACCTACTTTACCGATGTAGCAAAGGTATTAGGAACCACCAAGGTAGAGATATCGGGTGAAGCCAAAATATATGGCAATGTATATGGTGGCGGTGACATCGCCAACATCAAATCATACATCACCCTGACAGGAGCAGACAAGGAAGCCTATTACAACACGAAGCCAAAGAGCGAATCAAAGCTCGACCAGACAACAGGCAAGTTCCTTAGCTATGAGGCAAAGGACTATACCACCTTCGTCAATATCACCGGTGGCGACATCTTCGGAGAAGTCTTTGGCGGAGGAAAGGGTCTCAAGAAAGCTGAAGCTCCTGAATATTATAAGGTGGGAAGAATCAACGGCAACACTCTGGTACACGTAGTGAACACGAATGCCACCTCCCTTGCCGACACCGACAGTCAAGGCAACATCGTGCCATTCATCTGGAGTAATATCTATGGCGGATGTGCCTTCGGTACCGTAAATGGAAGTACCCTGGTACATATCGAGGGCGGCAAACTGGGCCACAACATTTACGGCGGTGGATACGGAAATATCGAGATAGACCTCACCGGCAATGAAACCGAAGAGGAAGAGGAGGAAATTACCCGTAACACAGTACTGGGAAAAGTGGATAAAAACAAGGAGGGAACCTACGCCAACATCCTGGGTAACACTAAGGTACAGATAGACGGCGGAACCTGGATATGGAACCGCAAGGCAGACATCAACGGCAACATCACCACCTGGCTGGCAGTTCAAAATAACGAAAAGATCTGCGAGAACATTGATGAGTTCAAGGAGATAACCGCTGCCATCCTGAAAGCCAAGACTGCCAATGAGATTACCAACGAAAAGGCAAAGGATGCCATCAATCGCATCATCAATGATAAGAATACCCAACAGTTCTATGCATTTACCAAGGGAACGATGAACTCCGGTTCCTTCAAGCGAGACCATAATATCTATGGCGGTGGAAACCGTGCCTGCTATGTGGGATTCGGACAGGACGGAAACTCTACCATTGGCAACGGTACTTCTGACAGCAACGGTCTGAGTGAGGTAATTATCAACCACTCTCCTCTTGCCGACGTCATCACCAAGGATGGCAACCAGATCAGCGTGTTCGATGAAACCTCGCTTGCCGGCTTATGCTGGTATATCAGCAGCAAGAACACAAACGACCCGGAATTCTCCATATTCGGAGCCGGCTTCGGTGCCAACACCAAGGTGGTAAAGACCGAAGTATGTGTGCAGCCTGGTAACAAGATGGATGACGATGGCGTCATCACCGTCAACGGCATCAAATACCGCTATCTCAACCAGAATGCAGACCTCAAGACATACAGTGACTTCGAGAAGCAGATATACAATGACTTCCTGAAGGTTTCAAAGGATGACAAGAAGCTCTATTTCGGTAGTGTGACGGGCAGCAATCCGGGTGATCCCGACTTCGACCCGATGACCTTCAAGCGCTATCATGCCAGCCGCTGGGCCTGGACCCTCGGTTTGCCAGGCTTCACCTTCCAGGCTATCCACGGCGGTGGCTTCTCAGGTTATGTTACCGGTGAAACCTATGTAGAAACCGACTGTCAGCCTTTCTGCGAGAACATCTTTGGTGCCGGTGTTGGTGCCATGCCTATCGGTAACATCACCACAGCAAACCAGGGAGAAAGCTATGACTTCGGAAAGGTAGGTTCCCTGTCGAGAGTATTCATCAAATCAGGCTATGTAGCACAGAATGTATATGGCGGTGGTGCCGGTATCGAATCAATCTATGACAAGAACAAGAATACATGGATTGACTTCCCGAATATGGCACGCGTCCCTAAAACGGAAGTTTACGTCTATGGTAGAAACATCAAATATAGGTACAACCTCGGCTTGATAGCCCGTACCATGATATTGGGCAGCGTATATGGCGGTGGCGATGTTGCCAACGTGGGAAATGAGAAAGCAAAGGAAGCACCGGATGTCTTTAACTTTGAACACCACCAGGTACCAGCCAAATACACTTCGCTCGTCAACATCCGTGGCGGCGTTGTTTTCTCTCAGGTTTTTGCAGGAGGTAGAGGACGCCTAAAGTCTGAATGCAACGACTATAAGAAGCTGGGTGGCATCTACGGCAATACCAGTCTGGTCATCGACCGTCCAAACATCACCTATCCATACTTCGACGAAAAAACGAAAGAGTATATCAAGCCATGGAGCCCCGATGCCATGAAGCATCCAGACAATGACAAGAACAAGGATATCATGCCAGCATTCCTGGAGAGAATCTACGGCGGATGCGAAAACGGTACGGTATATGGCAATACCTTCATGAGCATCTCCGACGGACAGATAGGCCATGGTATCTATGGCGGCGGTTGGGGTAACTGCGACACCGTGAACGGAACCGACACCCTGACCGTGACTTCGGCAGACATAACCGGCAATACCAATATCATGATCAATGGTGGACAGGCACTGCTCTCCTCTTACTGGAATCCGGAAACCCGTTCATGGCGACCAGCCAGCATCATTGACGGTATCACCTACTCACCACAATACGACCACGAGGCACTGAAGTTCAAGGTAAACCACAACATCTATGCCGGTGGCAACGAAGCCTGCGAAGTGGGCAACAATACCAACATCTTGATTGCCAAGGGTCTCCTGAATGACAACACCGAGGTGAAGCCGGGACAGGACAAGAAGAAAATGAAATTCTACCAGACAAACGAATGGAAAGAGATATATAATAAGGTGGGATCTCCTCACTTCAGTATCTTCGGTGGCGGCTTTGGTGAAAAGACCTATGTCAAGGGCAATACCAACATCACCATCGACATGCAGGGCAGAGATGCCAACAACCACCAGGACATTGAGCTGAAACCAGGCAAGGAACATGAACACTTCTACAGCGACTTCTCGTATATGGACATCGTGGGCGGTGGCTATTCGGGTACCGTAGAAGGCAGTACCAATATATCGGGAGCCGGTGGCGTATTCTGCCGCCGTGTGTTTGGTGGCGGTTTCTACAGTTCTGTCAAGGAAACAAATGTCACCATCAAGGCTATCGACTGCCGTGACATCTTCGGTGGCGGTTTCATGGGAGACGTAAAGGAAGCTACCCATGTCATCATCGGATCAGACAACAGTACAACGGGCAGTACAACGGGTGGTCCATCAGGCACCTCCAAGTTCAACAATTCCGACATCCATATCCATGGCAATGTTTATGGCGGCAACGACGTTTCGGGCTATGTGAACATAACTGCAGAGGAAAACGGATTCAGAGACAATGGAGGTGAAGGAAGCAACATCAAGATTCTGGGTGGACACATCTATCAGAATGTATATGGAGCCGGAAACGGTAACTACCTGTATGCACTCGACAAGAACCAAAACCAGAAGGTGACGGTGAACGAGTATTACCCTATGAACCCGGAGGATCCAAACTCAGAGACCGTTCCTCTGGTATATACCGTACCGATGAGAAAATTCATACCTTCCTACAAGGCGGCAAGCGATGCGGCTAAGATTGTGAACATCAATTCATGGCGACCACTCACCAACAAGGTGAACATCGAAATCAAGGGTAACTCTACATCTGAAAAGGTGAATATCGCCGGTGACGTTTATGGAGGAGGAAACTCTGCCACCGTTCTGAAGGTGAAGGACAAGGATAACAAGGCTGTAGAAAAGGTAGGAAACATCCATATCAACATTGGCAGTCATGTGAACATCGGACGTGTCTTCATGGGTTGCAACGGAGATGAACTCTTCGCCAAATCAGAGGACAATGACTTCATGAACAAGTTCCAGAAACTCAATGGAAACGTGGAGGACTATACACAGGAACTGAACCTTGCCGATACCATCGACTGGTTCAATCCTTCGAACAAGAATATCGGTACCCTCTATCTCCCTACCAAGCTGGAAGACCGACCAACCGTATATCCTCACCTCATCGACCTGTATTTCCAGCCAGTGGAAACAGATATCCAGGGTGAACTGCGATGGAACGGAACCCAGACGGGTGAAGGACTGGAAGACTGTACCATCAAGACTTTCTGCTGCGGAGGAAACCGTGGCAACATGAATATTTATCCAAATGCAAGGGGCAATGTAATCAATTATATCTTCCCGGAGGGACTCACCATCACCGACAAGATTGTGGGTGGCTGCAACAATGCCAACTACAACTATAAAGGACTGGTGAACCATGAGGGTGGCTATCTACTGGGACGTGCCTACTCTACCGAACCTTTCATCCAACTCACCATCAAGAACAAGTTCCAGCCAGAGGAGAAGAACGATGCCTATGTGGGAGGAAACGTATTCGGCGGCTGCTACAAGACGGGAACCGTGAGAGGCGACGTTACCATCGATCTCCGGAGCGACATGCTTGCCGGTAAGGATAAGAAGAAACTGGAAAATTCGAACGATTCTCTGGCTACCAAACCGGAATACTCCAGCCTCAACATCTATGGTGCCGGATATGGTATGGAGAGTTATGTTTACGGCAATACCCACATCATCATGGGTAAGGATATGAAATGTTCTGAACATAAGACAGAAGGTGGTAAGTTCCTTCCTTGCGGTGTAAACGGAGCTTCCGGTGTATCAGCCAACTTCATCTATGGTGGCGGTCAGCAGGGTAATGTCATCGGACTTACCGATGTGGATATCCTCAATGGTCACGTCTTCCGTTCGGTAACAGGCGGTTCCTATTCTGGCTATGTATATGGTTCTACCCAGGTAAAGGTGGGCTACCCTACCTACTATCAGGTAAAAGACGGGCATTCCGGCATCTATCTGCTGGACCGTACCGACAAGAACAACCTGTATATTGACCATGAGAATAAGAATAAGGACGGAAAGATACTGCCAAACCTTGCCTCAGAAACCATCAAGCAGAGCATCAGACTCATCAGTGGTGACAAGGTTTCGCAGGCTGTTTATGCTTCCATCATCGGCAAGCAGGGAGTTACGGACTTCGTGAAGGAGAAAGACTTCACCACTATCACTACAGCCCCGGCTTCACCACTTATTACATGGAACGACATCAATATCAAGATTGGAGAAGCTATCTATGGTGGCGGTTACTCCGTGGCACAGGGTACTTCTGTCATGGCAAACGACTCTACCGTTCTGAAATTTACTCGTCAATACAATATAGACAAGGCTTTCACGGAAAGACAGGAAAAACTGTCTGATCTGCCTAATGGTACCACAACAGGATTCGGCGGTAACACCACCATCCTGGTTGCCGACAATTCTGCACCAGAATCTGACCGTGACCATATCATCATCTCCCATCAGAAAATGCAGTCGGTCGTATTACCAACAGGTACCGACCTCTTCGGCTACTATTACATGGACAAAGACGGCAACTACCGTTACATCTCTCTCCAGGACAACTATTTCTATGGAGACGGATATAAGAAGCCGGAACATCAGTCGGAGACCGACAAGAATATATATGCCTACGACAGTGAAGGTGGCATCTTCGGAGACGGACACCAGTCGTATGCAGCCGGCTTCCGCAGTGCCGACCTGACGGGTTACGGCTTTGCAGGAACCAATATCAACAATCCGAAGATCATCAATACCTTCCAGCGTATGGACATCCTGCGACTGGAGGATAACTGCTTCAACGTACTTGGAGCACGCGACTATGCCACCAACCTAACCAACAAGACTCCATATTCAATAGCACGAGTGGGAGAAATCCAGATGTTTGCCAAGAACATAACCTTGACCGACAACAAGTTGCAGGACAAATCCACAAAGCGTGCACGCAACTATATGGGTCTTGCCAACAATATCCACTACGTGGGAGCAGTAACTTCGAATGTTCCTTTCGACGATGCCGATAAAGAACCATGGCGCAACAATACCGGTATGGTACCTGCTGATGGCGACTTCAAGGGCAAGTCATATATGGAGGTAAAACAGAATTACATCGACAAACACGACCAGAACTTCCAGAAGCGCAATGACGGTACGGCAAAGAACATGATAGGTATCGCCTCAGGCTATGCCCTCAAGATTCAGAACGTACAGGAGTTATACGATGACAGCCAAAAGAATGTCATCGACAGTATTTTCTACGGTCCTATCTACGGCGTAGTGGAGATGAACCTCATCGACGTTCGTGAAGACGAAGGTGGCGGCTATGTATATGCCGACAATGTGCATAAACGGGCAACGACAGAGGGAGAAAGCGGACACAAGGTAGACTTCCTGGAAACCACCGGAAACTTCGTCTTCCCATACGATGCCAAGCAGAACCGCTTCGTTGTTGACGACTGCTTTCCTACCGGATTCTATGGTATGGATGATGCAGGAAAAGCAAATCCGGATGACAAGATTGATGTTCACTATTGGTATGTAACAGGTTTCAACTACTATTACAATGCCCACATCACTGGCTATACCTACAAGGACAAGATGACCTTCTTCAGTGACAACAAGGACGGTCTCACCGTGCTCTCAGGACTGAAGCCAAACCAGCCTGTAACCATTCAGAGCTGGAAGATGCGCAGCGGACATCCTGAAGATAAGACTAAATACAGCTGCGACCTGGAAGAGCGCAACTATCTGAAAGCCGGAACAAAAGGCAATGTGGATATGGACAATCAGGACGTATCCGGCAAATACCAGCTCTGCATCGGTGCCTCTTCTTCAGAGGAATATGATGGCAAAGGATTCGCTGCTGTATTGCCGATGAACGGAGTATTCAAAGAAGAGAACTATCAGAAACGTCAGCTCCCTTCTGCGCTGACAGATGGCGATGCCAAAATTTCATTCCAGCTGACAGACTCTGTCAACAATACGACAACCGACTATTTCAAGAAGCATCTCTCTGAAAAATGTCTTGCCACCGTTGTACTGAAGGGACGTGCATACGAAGAATATACAGATGAGACCAACAACAAGCCTATCATCAGTAAGGTGGCCTCATCCGACTTCTTCATCCAAGATGGCAATGATTACAAACAGGTAGCAACAGGAACCAAGCTATCTGCCGGCACTGTTTATTATATCAAGAACGGCATTGCTGGAGAATACACCAAGATAGACCCTAAGAGAATCTTTAAAAAGGATTCCACTACCTATGCTCCTGTCAGCATCACAGACGTAGAAGCAGGATCATCCAACTACTACTGTGAGGTAGAACGAATCTACACTTACACCATCTATCTCACCATAGAATATGTGCAGGGTCCTAACATCAACGGTAAGATAACTGTTGACAACTGCGCCTTGCCGGGAGAGATGGTCAGACTCAGGAAAAACCAGATTTCCATTGAGGCAGACGAATCGTTCTCTGCCAACGGATACTACTGGCGCATAGGAAAGCGCAAGCAAAACGAAAAGGGAAACTGGGTATTTGAAGACCCTACCGAATGGGACATCAACAAAAAGGCTACAGGCTACGACACCTACAAGCAGGGAAGCAGCGAAGCACAAGGACTCTTCAAGGACTGCGTATATGACAAGACCAATGACTATCTGGATATTCCAGCCTACTACTTCATGAACGGATATGGCGTACAGCTGGGTATCACCATGAATGGTCTGAATAAGATCTTTACGGTGGATATGGCAGACGACAGCCAGTTTACCGTACACAACTACCACCGCATGAATCCTCATCAGAAGGGTGTGAACCTACATCTTTCAGAGGCTATCCAGCGTACCCAGAAAGACAAGACGTTTGCCGAACCTCGCATTTATATCTCTGATGCCAGCGACCTGAAGGCATTCATCAACTTCGTGGATACCATCGGAACCGGTACGGGAAGCAAGGCGGAACTATATGGAAAGAATGCCCAATTCATCCTGCAGAACGACATCACCGTGACCAGCGACTTCGATGGAAGCAAGGCTGTATTTGCCGGCACTCTTCATGGCAACGGACATGTCATCAAGGGTCTGGCGCAAGGCAAATCATTCCTCAAAGAGAACCAGGGCAACATCTATAACCTCGGAATGGAAAGCGGCAATATCGCTGCCGATAGCTGTACGAATGGGGGTGCCTACCACTGCTGCTTCGAATATAACAAGGGCATACAGCCTATCGTCTATCACATGGACGGCATAAGTGATACTCATTATACGGCAGACGACTTCAGATACGGCAAGGTTGGCTACGACCTCAACGAATACTATCTGCGTGCCCGCTACAACAACATGAAGAATGCCCAAGACAAGGAGGCATTGAAGTACGTCTACGATTACTATGCCAACGGCGACTACCAGTATGCCCACCGTACCGATGCCATCACCGGCAACAACACGGGTATCACCTATCTGAGAAAAGGTACAGACAGTGACCAGCCTAACTACGGCAGCAACGAAACCCGCCACGACCAGAGTCACGCTATCGATGCGGCTCGAAAGGCATCGCAGGGTACAGCATCCGCAGTCAGCTACGTTCCACTGTTCGACGGAAACCAGGCAGACGGAAGTCAGCCGATGAACGACTTCATCTTCTGGGGACAGTCATTGCAGAAGGTTCCAGACCTCTGTCCTTCCCAGATAGCTTCCCATCAGAACAGCTATATGAGAAACCGCATATATCGTACTGCCGGCTACTATGGCGACACGAAGCTCGATGCATTCCACTATAATGCCAGCAACAATGCCAACAGCCTCATGAGTACCTACGTACACCAGACGACAACAACGGCTATCGACTTCACCTGCCTGAACGACGAGGGGGCAGCCATGGGATTCAAACAGGCGGCAGACATCAACCAGAACGGCATCTTCTACCCACCGGTAGATGACAATGCCGAGGTATTCAGCGACCTAAGCATCCAGCAGGGAGTAAGCCAGAACCTCCTGGTATATACTGCTGCCAATGGCAACGACAACAATACAGAGGCTTACGACATCGCAGACAATGCACTCGGCTACAAGGAGAACACGAGTGAGACTACCATCTACGGACATCATATTTTCAAGAATAATGCCGGTAATGGCTATACCACCTCTCTCCTCCACCTCGTAGAACGCACCCCTGAGGGTAAGAACAGCGAGGGAGACAAGTGTGAGAACAACGACTTCTGCGCCCCTATCCCATTCACGGTAACCAACCATGCCTGGTATGTACGCAAGCCGATGTACTATGCTGAGGATGCTACCGGAGCCTGGGAAGGTATCTGTCTGCCATTCACCGCACAAAAGGTTAAGGCATCGCTCAATGGTGAAATCACCCATTTCTATGGTGATGAATACCTGCATCATGAATACTGGCTGCGCGGTTTGACAGAGGTGAACACGACAAACAATACAGCCACCTTCCAGCGTCCGGGTACAACAGCAGGACTCTTCCAGGCTGAGGGAGCAGAAAGTAAGGATTACACCTTTAATAATAACTTCTTTGTAACAACCTACGGAGAACATTTCTATAACAAGGATGCTAATCCATACTACAGTAACCAGCAGGAGTATAAGAACTATCAGTTGCTGACCAAGGGAATCCCATATCTGGTCCGTTTCCCTGGTTACCATTATTACGAGTTCGACCTTTCAAGTAAGTTCTATAACAACATCTTGAAAACAAACGAGTCTTCGCAAACCGTTACCTTCCATGCCTTCGGTAATGAGAACGAAACCGAGCCGGCAGATAAGGCGATCGTGATTCCTATCACCCAGGCTATGACAACCCAGCACAACGGTTATTATCATGTAGGTAGCTTTGCTGCCACCAAGGTAGCCAACGGAACCATCTATGGTATGAACGCCGTGGGTACTGCATTTGATGATGCGTCTACCCTCCAAACCGTAATGCCATTCCGCACCTATATGACAACATTGATGACAAATGCCAGAACCCGTTCTACTGATGCTCCATCCGTGATTCGCATTGCCGAAACCACGGGTATCGAGAAGATAGAATCTGACGTGAATGGTAACGATGATACACCAGCCGGCGAATCACTCTTCATCCGCCCTATCGGAGCTCATCGTGTACGCATAGAGAGCACCTACTCCACCCAGTTGCAGGTATTCTCAACCACCGGTCAGCTTTATCGCATCTTGGATGTACGTCCTGGCACCGCCACCTATAGTGGTTTCCCTGACGGCATCTACATCTTCGGAAACAGAAAAATCTTGGTAAAATAACAGAAAGATATGAATAGAAAGAATAAGATATCAACCGGCAACTTCAAGAATGCCATCAGCATCAAACCGGACGATATGCTCAACGTCCGCTCCTTTACCATCCCTACCAACTATACCCTCTTCAAGAGCATTGATGATAAAGGAAATGCTGTTGAGCAATATTATACCCTCAAATACTGGACACTAGAAAACGACACAACCAAATACGAACTCGGCAATACCTATTCTCCCCTATTCCATTGGGAACCCGTTCGCTTGCCGCCTGCTCACCTGCTCCAGGTTCCGACGACTGTATCCTCACAGATACTACCGGCTATAATATCCGCAACGTAATGGGTGGTACGGATGCCTTCGAACCTCAAATTCTCTGCCGGCAGATTGATGCAGAATCGGGATTACTATCGAAAAATGACGAAGAGTTGGAGGATAAGGAAAAGGTAGATACGGAAAACCATATCATCTGGAAAAGATGGTAAATCAGAGCAACCAGGATAATCTGGCATTGGGCAAGCATTCCATCTGCTTCGCCATTGCTTCTGGCGCGACTTCCATCACCTCTCCTACCCTGCATAAGAAGGATGAGAAAGAGATTATCTATAATCTCAATGGCCAGCAAGTAGATA
>OOCK01000582.1_pt1 | contig 22900 bp, 19 predicted proteins | sample 1670951 | NCBI WGS metagenome assembly OOCK01 (sample SAMN06348107, study PRJEB24527) | human gut metagenome | biome: human gut; feature: ankylosing spondylitis patient; material: feces | host: Homo sapiens | place: China | collected 2015-10
CGCCACGGGACCGAACGTCATTCGGTGCACCGGACACGGCCCCCATTTCTCCAGCATTTTGAGATGGTATGCCGTACCGTATCCCGCATGCTGCTCAAAACCGTATTTCGGATACATTCCGCCGAGGATTTTCATTAAGGCGTCCCGATAAGTTTTTGCCAAAATAGACGCTGCGGAAATCTCCGGAATCAAGTCGTCGCCCTTGACAATGGGCTCTGCCCGGAACGGAAGTTCCGGAAGACGGTTGCCGTCCACCAGCACCAAATCCGGTTTCGGATCAAGCTGAAGCACGGCTTTGCGCATGGCTGCCATCGTCGCCTGCAGAATGTTCATACGGTCGATATCGGCCACTGAGCTCTCAGCAATCGCCCAGGCGAGCGCATGCGTTTTGATCTGCTCCGCAAGAACCTCTCTTGCATGAGCAGTCAGTTTTTTTGAATCCCTGAGTCCTTCGATCGGATGATCGGGATTCAGAATTACCGCTGCGGCAACAACCGGTCCGGCTAAAGGGCCGCGGCCGGCTTCGTCCACGCCGCAGACAAGCGTGGCAATCGTTTCTTCGCCGTCAAATAAATAATCAGCCATCAGTGTTTTAGAACCTGATCGATTGCTTCTGTCGCCAGCTGAGCGGTCGGCCTCAGCAATGTTTCATGCATTTCTGAAAATACTTCTTTGAGATATTCCTGCCGCTTCGGCTCAAGTGCGTGAAGCAAATGAGACGAAAGAATTTCAGGCGAACAGAACATCTGAACGCACTCGGGAACTAAGGTCTTCTGCGCCAAAATGTTGGGCAGACTGATCCACTTTGTCTGGCCTTTGGAAAGAATCAACATTGCGGAAAGTGCTGGCATCGCGTAACCGACGACTAAAGGCTTTTTATAAAGCGCGGCTTCAAGCGTCGCAGTGCCGCTCGCAACCAAGATGGCATCGGCCGCTTCCATCGCCAAATGCGACTTCCCGTCCAAAAGCACTGTATGGTCTTTGACGTCGGGAAAACGGTTAAGAACTTCTAAAATCTCTTTCTTTCGCTGTTCATCCGCCGCCGGGACAATGAATCGAGTTCTCGGTTCCTGCTTCAGAACTAAAGAGGCGGAGCCGAAAAATGCCGGAGCGCACCAGCGGATTTCGTCTTTTCGGCTGCCGGGAAGTATGGCAACCACGGGGCCTTGCGCAACGATGTTCAGTTTGCGTCTCGCACCTTCCGTATCCGGCTCCATCGGAATAATCTCTGCCAGAGGATGACCGATGTAAGTGCTGGGTATACCAGCTTCTTTAAAAATTTTCTCTTCAAAAGGGAAAATCAAAAGCAAATGATCCACCGCACGTTTGATTTGGTGAATTCTCTGCGGACGCCAAGCCCAGACGGCTGGAGCCACCATGTGAACGACCGGAATACCCGAAGCTCTAACCTTCTCTTCAATCGACAGATTAAAGTCAGGAGCATCAACCCCGATGTAGGCAGCAGGGCGAAACTGGATAGTACGGCGCATCATTTCGCGGCGAATTTTTAAAATTCGCGGCAGATGGCGGATCACTTCCAAATAGCCTCGGACGGAAAGTTCGCTGGCATGAAACCAAGGATCCAAGCCGTCCTGGATCATTCTGTCTCCGCCGATACCTTCCATCTTTAGATTCGGACGAGATGCGGCAACAGCCGGCAGAACACGCGAAGCTAAATAATCTCCGCTGTTTTCTCCGGCTGCCCAGATAATGCTGTTATTAGTCAATTGCTCCATTAGCGAGCCAATCCTCGAGTTGCCTGCTCTGTGAATTCGCACATCAGTTCGCAGACTTTCTTAGCCTGTTCATCTTCTAAGGTTGATGCGTAAGCCTTGATGGCTTCCACTGCCTCCGGAACGGTCTTGCCTTCACGGAAGATCAGTTTGTAGCTTTCGCGGGCCGCATGCATGGCAGCTCTTGAATAGCCGTGGCGCTTCATGCCTTCGAGATTGATGCCGAAGGGAGATGCCGGGTAACCTTGATACATACCGTAGGGAATGCAGTCCTGACGAACCATGCTTCCGCCGCTCAGCATCGCGCCCTTCCCGATCTTGACGAATTGGTGAATCCCGGACTGCCCGCCGACGATCACGTCGTCAGCAACATGAACGTGGCCGGCAAAGCCGACGTTGTTGGCAATGATGGTGTCGTTTCCGATGACGCAGTCATGGGCGACATGGACATTGGCCATCAGCAGATTGCCGTTTCCGACAATAGTTACTCCCTTGTCTTGTACGGTTCCTACAGAGAGCGTGCAGTGTTCGCGAATAACGTTATTGTCACCGATAATCAGCTGAGTTTCCTCGCCGCGGTATTTTTTATCCTGAGGATCGATACCGATCGCTGCAAAGGCATAAATCTTGTTGTTCTTACCGATCTTGGTATGGCCGGTAAGAACAATATGGCTCTGCAAAGTGGTTCCTTCACCGACTTCAACGTGGGGACCGATCGTGCAGAACGGACCGACGACAACGTTCTCCGCAAGTTTGGCTTGAGGATCTACTAAGGATGAGGGATGGATCTGAGCCATATGTTTTCCTTTATTTAGGTGAACGATAGGAGCACATCATGTCGGCACATGCTGCCAGCTGACCGTCAACTGTTGCATCGCAGTGCATTTTGATCATGCCGAGTTTTTCACGCAGGAATGTGCACTCAAAGCGAAGCTGGTCGCCCGGGATCACAACGCGTTTGAAGCGAGCGTTGTCAATAGAAGCGAAATAAAAAAGTTTCTCAGGATCTCTTTCGCCGCCCATTCTTGCAAAAGCCAGCATTGCGCAGGCCTGAGCCATCGCTTCGATGATCAGAACGCCGGGCATGACAGGAACGCCCGGGAAGTGACCGGTAAACTGAGGTTCGTTGACGGTGACGTTTTTGATGGCAATCAGCTTATCGACACCGTTCGTTTCCAAAACTCGGTCAACTAAAAGAAACGGGTAGCGGTGAGGCAGGAGCCTCATGATGTCATTAATGTCTTGCATTTTTACTCTTTCTTAAGGGAATCAACTTTTTCTGCCAGATGCTTCAGCTGTCTGCGCATCTCAGGCAAACGTTTAATTACGGACAGAATGTTATAGAACTCTCTGTGAGGCATGGCAGGCATGTAGCCGGCATAGTAATCAGGCTTATCGATCGTGCCCGGAACACCGGCGCCTCCGCCGATGATCGAACCTGCGGCCACCTTGAGGTGTCCTGCAAAACCGGATCCGCCGCCGGCCTGAACGTTGTCGCCGATAATCGTGCTTCCGGCCAAACCAGTTCTTCCGGAAAGAACCACATTCTTGCCGACTTGACAGTTGTGACCGATCATGACTAAGTCATCAATCTTAGTGCCTTGTCCGATCGTGGTGTTCTGCAGAGCGCCGCGGTCGATACAGGTGTTGGCGCCAATTTCAACATCATCTCCGGTTTCAACCGCACCGATCTGAGGAATCTTCACATACTGTCTGTCTAAAGGCGCAAATCCGAAGCCGTCGGCACCGATTACGGCACCGGAGTGAATGATGTTGCGTCTGCCGATGCGGCAGCCGTAGTAAATCGTCACGTTCGGATAAATACGAGTGTGTTCGCCGAGAACCACGCCCTCGCCGATGACGCTGTTCGCGCCGACAAAGCAGTACGGACCGACCTGTGCGCCTTTGCGGATTACGGCACCGGCTTCAACGGTCGCAGTCGAGTCAATAACAGCACCGTCTTCTACAACAGCTCTGGTATCAACGCCCGGTTCCGGCTGTTCCTGCGGAAAAATGATTTGGAGGGCATATGCAAACCAAGCATACGGATTGCGCGTAATGACGACAATACGGTCAGGTTCTTTTTTACCCCAGATGGCCTGTTTATCTTCTTCAGTCAAAACCAAAGCTGTTGCTTTGCAGGCAGCGGCTGCGTCTCGATATCTACTGTTGGCTAAAAAGGCGACATCGCCGTGTCCGGCAGTCTCCAGCGGAGCAATGGACTTAATCTCAGCTTTGCCTCCGTTGGCACTGATCGTGCTTAATAAAGTGTCGTTGCTTTTTTCTTTAATTCGGTCTACTAACTCAAGAAGAGTCATCGGCGCTGTTTGTTGAATCATTTGATCGCCCTATTTAAAAAATTTATGCGGCCGATCTGAGAGGGAGAGCAAGTTTGAAGTCGCCGAAACCCGAGTCAGGTCATGCCGCACATATTGCACTAAATGGCAATTAAGCAACAAGCAGACATCCTGTCTGCTTGTGCCCGATAAAAATTACTTGAGTTCCTTGAGAACCTGATCAGTGATATCAATCTTCGGGTTGACGTAGATGGCCTCCTGAAGAATGAGGTCATACTTTTCGCGCTGAGCGATGTTCTTGATGACCGTATTAGCCTGACGAAGAAGCTTCTGGAGCTCTTCATTTCTGCGCTGATTGAAGTCTTCGCGGAGTTCGCGCTGACGACGCTGGAAATCGCGGTCTCTTTCAGCCAGATCACGCTGCTTGCGAATTCTTTCCTGCTCAGTCATTGTTCCGGCATTCTTTTCGAAGCGCTCGACGTCGTTTTTCAGGCGCTGACCGGCAGCGTTGAGTTCTTTATCACGCTTAGAGAATTCTTGTTCAAGTTTTTTACTTGCGGCCTGAGCAGCTGCAGAATCGCGAAGAATAACTTCGGTGCTGACGACACCGATCTTAACTTCTGCCTGCACTGCTGTCGCAGCAGAGCAAACCAAGGCGGAAACTAACGCAACCGCTAACCATTTTTTTTGCATGAATGTATCTCCTACACAATTGTTTAATTGTGCCACAAATTTATTAGAAACCTGTACCAATTTGGAATTGGAATCTCTGAAGCTCGTCGCTGTCCTTCTTATTGAGCGGGAATGCGAAGCTCAATTTAAGCGGACCCATCGGAGAAATCCAGGCTAAACCGAAACCGACGGAGTAACGCAGATCGCCGAGGTCAAGCTTGTCCTTCTTGTAACGGTCCACAGCGTATTTGCCGTCAGCAAGCTGTTTGTAGAAGGCTTTGCGGCCCCAAACCCAGCCACCGTCCAAGAAGGTGAACATACGCAGGGTTCTGTCTGCACCGGGAATCGGCGTCAGCAATTCGAGAGAGAAATTAAGTTTACGGTTACCGCCGGATGCGTCCCCGTCGCCCGTAGGACCTGTATCACGCGGGCCGAGAGAGGAAGTATCGTAGCCGCGGACCGATCCGATACCGCCGCCGTAGAAGTTTTTGAAGAACGGATACTGTTTGCCTGCATAACCGTCACCATAACCAAGCTCTGTGTTAAAGGCGAAGGTAATGGATTTCGTGATAGGAACAAACTGCTGGAACTGATAAGTTGCGCGGTAGTACTTCAGATCAAGCACCGGCAGGGAGATTTCACCGAACAATCTCTGGTAACGGCCGCGAGTCGGAGCCAATATGTTGTCTCGAGTATCACGAGACCAACCGATCGTCGCTGCAATGCTCTTCGGTTTCTTACCGTAATCGTGAACATAGTCTTTGTAACGGTTTGGAGCCCCAGATCCGACGGTCACATCGGTCATTTCAAACTTGCCGCCTAAGAAAATCTGGTCATTTTCCGTAATCGGTACACCGTAAGTCACACCGGCGCCGTAGGTTTCGTACTTAACGTCGTCGGTAATTTCGAGTTCGTCCAAGTCGAGTTTACGATCGTAAATTTCGAAAGACTGGCTAATACCGGAGGTTGTGATGTACGGCTGCGTGAAGCTGGCCGCGTAAGTTCTGGAACTCTTGGAAGTATTGACTTCTAAAGACAGAGAGTTGCCGGTACCGAAAACGTTGTTCTGTGAGAAACCGCCGGAAAGAACGATACCTTCGGATGTGGAGTAACCGGCACCGACAGAGATGTTGCCGGTCGGGCGTTCTTTCACGTTAACCGCCAGATCGACTTGGTCCGGAGAGCCGGGAACGGGTTCAGGTTCTGCCGTAACGGTTTCGAAGAAGCCGAGACGGTCAATACGGTCGCGGGAGACGGCAACTTTATCGCTGTCAAACCAGCTGGCTTCATACTGACGAACTTCACGGCGAATCACTTCGTCCTGAGTACGGGTGTTGCCTGTAATGTTTACTTTACGAACATAAACGCGGCGGCCGGGGTCAATCGTGTACACGACGCTGACTTCATCCGGATTTTCAGGATCAACAACCGGGTTCGGAATTGCTCTCGCAAAAGCGTAACCCAAGGCGGAAAGACGATCCGTAAATTTCTTTGCCAGGCCGTTCACTTCGGAGGCGTTGTAGACAGAACCCGGTTTGATATCTACAAGATCTTCAAACTCGGGCTCGAGGCCAAGCATGTCGCCGGTTAAGCGAATGTCCTTAATTGTGTACTTCTTGCCTTCATCAATATTGATGGTGACAAAAATCTCGGACTTATCAGGGCTGACGGACACTTGTGTTGAGTCAATCTTGAAGTCGAGGTAACCGTTGTTGTTGTACAGGGCGCGAATTGCCTCCAAATCAGCTGTCAGTTTTTCGCGAGAATACTGATCGCGTTTGGTGTACCAGGAGAACCAGTTCGGCGTTCCGAGCTGCATTTCGTCGCGAAGATCGCCGTCGTCATAGACTTTGTTGCCCACAAAACGAATTTGCTGAATCTTTGCGGCCGGACCTTCATCAACGTCGATGTTGATGCGGACGCGGTTGCGTTCCACCGGCGTAACAGTGACTTTGACATCAGCGGAGTAACGGCCGCGAGAGAGGTATTGGCGTCTTAATTCCTGAACGGCGCGCTCCAATACTGCGCGGTCAAAAATAAAACCTTCGGCTAAGCCCACATCACGGAGAGATTTTTCAACACCTTTGGCATCAAACTCGGAAATACCGGTAGTGTGAATGTTTGCGACCGTCGGACGCTCCTGAACTCGAACCACTAAGACGTTGCCGTCCATGTCGAGCTGAACATCCTGGAACATTCCGGAAGCATACAGTGAACGCAGAGATTCAGCGCCCAGCTCCGGAGAATACGTGTCTCCCACTCGGATCGGCAGATGCGAAAAAACAGTACCCGCTTCCGTACGGGAAATGCCCTCGAGTCGAATGTCTTTAATCACATGACCCTGTGCAAGCACGGTCGTCGCTGCCAAAGCTAAAGCGCAAGCTAGCGCTATCTTCTTAGGATGAGGCATATTCTATAAATTAAAAAATGACCCTGCGTGATTGAAATCACGGCAAAAGTCGCGTCAAATCATTAAATAGTGCAAGTATAGTCAAACCAAAGAGAGCTGCGATGCCAATCTTTTGTGCAGACGCTTGTACAGCCTCAGAAACCGGCTTACCAGTCACTATTTCGAGAGAATAATACAGGAGATGGCCGCCGTCTAACATGGGAATCGGTAACAAGTTCAAAATTCCCAAGCTGATGGAAACCAACGCTAAAAACGAAATAAAAGGAAGAATACCCAGCTGAGCAGTCTGGCCGGCATAGTCGGCAATCGTCACAGGACCGGAGATATTGCTGATAGAGACATCACCTGTAAACATCTTTCCGATCATTCGAACAGACATTGCTGCGGTATCCCACGTTTTCTTCACGCCTTCAGCCAAACTCTTTAACAGTCCGTAAGAAACCTGAGTGTGCGGGAAGTCCACTCCGATTGCTGCGCCGATTCTGCCGATTTCATTACCCTGTTCATCCTTAGCATAGGCAGGTGTGACTTCTACCGTATGTGTCGGCCCGTTTTCATCTCCGACGAGAAGATTGACGGGCTTCCCGGGGTACTTCTTAATTTCAGCCACAAAATCTTTGGGCATCTTCACCGGAACGCTGCCGACCTGATAGATGTGATCACCGATTTTGATTCCGTCGCGCTGCGCGGCGGAGTTCTCAACAAAAGATGAGATAAATGGATGGCCCATATTCAAATGAAGACCGACCTCATCAAAAGGATCGGCATCTTTTGCTTTTGGGTCCAGACTCATCTTCGTGAGGTCAATTTCTTTCGTTACTTCGCTGCCGTTGGGACTGTGAACCAAAATATCCGTCGTACTTCCGAACTTATTCAGCATCTCCATACGGAGATCCGTAAAAGTTTTAATTTCTGAATCGCCGACTTTCAGAATTTTGTCGCCGGCGTGGAGTCCGGCCACCGCGGCCGGCGTACCGGCCGGGGGCTCGGCAACAACCGGCGTCGGCTGCGTGCTACCTATCATGAAGATAGAAGCATAGAGCAGGACGGCAAGCAGAAGGTTTGCAAATGGACCTGCAGCAACAATGGCGAATCGCTGCCACACATTCTTAGCCCCGAATTCACGATTTCTATCTTCCGGTTTGATAGGCAGACAGGCAGGATCTCTCGCATCGAGCATCCTGACGTATCCGCCCAAAGGGAGCGCACTGACCGCCCACTCCGTTGCATCAGGATCGTTCTTGCGTTTATAGATAAAAAGCGGTTTCCCGAAGCCGAGAGAAAATCTCAGAATTTTTACGCCGCAAAGTCTGGCGACTAAATAATGCCCGAGCTCATGAAAGGTAATCAAAATACCGATCGTTACCGCAAAGGCAGCAATGGTCGTCAACAATGTCAAGGTTAGTTCTCCAATTTGTCGCAAAAACCTTCGATCCAAGACTGAGCCAGTTTTCTAGCCTGTTTATCCGTATCCAGAATCGCTTCCAAGTTCGTCGGAGCAGGCGGCTGGAAGCCGTACATCATTGCGTGGCATAGGCGTGCAATGTCGGTAAAGCCGATCTTGCCTTGAATAAATGCCTCGACGCCGATCTCGTTGGCTGCATTCAAGACGATCGAAGCAGCTCCGCCCAGCTTCAATGCATCGTAGGCGTAGCCAAGCTGGGGAAAACGTTTTAAGTCCGGTTCTTCGAAGGTTAACGTTTTGATTTTTGAGAAGTTTAATGGTTCTACCCCGGCGTCCAATCTTTCCGGGAAGCCTAAAGAGTAAGCAATCGTGTTTCTCATGTCCGGAGCACCCAGTTGCGCAATGACTACTCCGTCGGCATACTGAACCATAGAATGGATGACGCTCTGAGGATGAACGACAACCTGAATGCGTTCCGGCTCGAAATCAAAAAGCCAGCGAGCCTCGATAACTTCCAGGCCCTTATTCATCAGCGTCGCAGAGTCAACGGTAATTTTCTTGCCCATCGACCAGTTCGGATGATGCGTAGCTTCTTCAACCGTGACATTGGAAAGGTCCTGTCTTTGACGGAAAGGCCCGCCCGAGCAAGTCAGAAGGATATTGGCTTCACATCTGGCTTTTTGGGTCGCTCCGACAAGACACTGAAAAATAGCATTGTGTTCGCTGTCGACCGGCATGAGAACAGCACCCGAGGCCTTAATCGTATCCATCAGGATTCGGCCGCCGCAAACGACACTTTCCTTATTGGCCAGCAGAAGCTTTTTACCGGCTTCGGCAGCCTTAAATGTCGAAGAAATTCCGGCAGCTCCGACGATAGCTCCTATCACGATATCGACTTCGGGGCTGGATGCGATTTCATCAATTGCCTTAGCACCGGCCAAAGCTTGCGCCCTACTTCCGGCGGCCTTAAGTTCATCCTGCAGAGCTCCTAGAAGCTCTTTATCTGCAATTACCGCGACTTTAGCTCCGCTGTCTTTAGCCGCCTGAGCGAGTTTCTTGACGCTGGAATTGGCAGTCACCGCGTACACGGTGAACCGGTCCGGATAACGAGAGATGACATCTAATGAACTTTTACCGATCGAGCCGGTCGCACCGAGGATCGCAACGCTTTCCATGACTGAAACTTAGTAACCTTGGAGGAAAAGAAGAATGAAGACGGTAAGGGGAAGAACGCTCATCTGAGCATCGAGACGGTCATAGAAACCGCCGTGTCCCGGAAGAAGATTGCTTGAATCTTTAACACCGGCAGTGCGCTTAAGCGCACTTTCAAACAAGTCACCGGCTATAGAAAACAGCACTACCAGAATCAGAATCAAAGCTGAAGTCCAACCGGTCAAATGAGAGATAAGCGCGTCGGTCCAAAGTGGGAAAGAAGGCTGAGCCCAGTAAAGGACATACGAAAGAGCAAGAACGCACACGAATGCTGTCAGCGCACCTGACCAAGTCTTCTTCGGGCTGATTCCCTGAGCCATTTTAGGACCGCCGAAGCAGCGGCCGCCGAAGTAGGCCATGATGTCTGCAACCCAAACGATAGCCAAGACGGACAACATATAAATGGTGCCCTTCTCACGGAACAAGTACATCAGAGAAAACCAAGCGGCCGGCACAAAGATCCAGCCTAAAAGGGCCCCGATGCCTTGGGGGACCATCCAACCGGAGGTGCGGCGGGTAAAAATAACCGCGGTAATAATCATTAGCCCGTTGCCGGACTGAACTGTCTGGAGTGCAGCAGGTGAGGCATACTCTAAGAAGAAAAGGGATGCCCCAAAAACAACGCCGCAAACCATTGCGACCCCGTTGTTCCATTTACAAATGCGGAGCCACTCCCAAAAGCAGCATCCGATAGCAATCGCGGCCACCGCCGTGAAAGCCAAAGGAGAAATTAAAAGCGCGCCGATGATGATAATTAACAACACAACGGCTGTAATGACTCTTTGCAGCAGCATGAACTATTCCTTTTTCGCTTCCTGTTGAATTTGTTCGGAAGTCTTACCAAATCTACGTTCTCTATAAGAGTACCAATTTAGCGCATTTAAAAACTCGTTCTCGGTGAAATCGGGCCATAAAATTTTTGTGAAATACAGCTCTGCGTAAGCAAGCTGCCACAGCATAAAATTGCTGATCCGCTCTTCCCCGCTCGTACGGATAAACAAATCCACATCGCCGGAATCCGCCAAAGGAAGCAGCGAAGCAAATTTTTGTTCCGTCAGTTCTTCGAGCGGAATATCACGACATCTTTTTGCCGCCTCAAGAATTTCCCAACGCCCTCCGTAATTCACGCAGACGTTCAGTGTCAGACCGGTGTTGTTTTCCGTGATCTTCATTGAATCGGCGATTTGCTCCTGAAGTTCTTCAGAAAAAGCGGTCAGATCGCCGACAAGACGAACCCGTACATTGGCTTTGTTTAGGGCTGCAATCTCTCTGCGCAGGCTGACGAGAAAAAGCTTCATCAACCCTTTAACCTCATCTGCCGGCCGGTTCCAGTTTTCACTGGAAAAAGCAAAAAGCGTCAAATGCTGCACGCCTGTCTTGGCTGCGGCCTGGATCGCTGTGCGAACGGACTCAACCCCTTTTTGATGGCCCATAAGACGAGGAAGTTTTCGAGCCTTGGCCCATCTTCCGTTGCCATCCATAACAATAGCCACGTGACGGGGCACCCTCTCACGTGGCTTTGCAGTCAATTCCTGACTTGTCATAGGATTTAAACCGATTAAACGGTCATGATTTCCTTTTCTTTTTCGGCAATCAGCTTGTCGACTTCACCGATGTACTTATCGGTGAGTTTCTGAATTTCTGTGTTGGAGCGGCGTTCGTCGTCTTCGGAAATTTCTTTTTCCTTCACGAGCGCAGCAACCTTGTTGTTTGCATCGCGGCGCAGATTGCGGATGGCAACCTTAGTTTCTTCGCCTTCAGAACGAACAACCTTCGTTAAGTCACGACGGCGTTCTTCGGTCAGAGGAGGCATCGGAACGCGAATGATTTCGCCGGAAGTCGCCGGATTCAGACCAAGATCGGAGTTGCGGATTGCTTTTTCAACCACGGCAACCATTTTCTTTTCCCAAGGCTGAACAGTGATGGTTCTGGCGTCAGCCAAACCGAGCTGGGCCACCTGAGAAATCGGAGTCGGGCAGCCGTAGTAATCGACGGTGATGTGTTCGAGCAAACCGGTATGAGCGCGACCCGTACGGATCTTCATCAGGTTTTCTTTGAGCGTCTCAATGGAACGCTTCATATGGTGTTCGGACTGTGAATAGATGTCTTTAGTTGTCATGTCAATTTCCAATCTCTGCAGATTTCTCGGCTGCAAGTCACAAAACTTAGTCGCACGCCGGTGAGCAGAAAATCACGGACGCGGTCAAATCCGCCGAAATAAAACAACGGCGGCAGTGACAGCCTTTATTAATTCGTTGAGTTTACCACGGAGCGCAAAAGCCTCAAACCGCTCGATTCGAGTTGGTTTAATAGGCTCTTCGGCTAAACGCGCTTAAGCTCAAAACATCTGATAAGGAGTTTGGACCATGGCAAAAATTGAAAAAATGTTCGGCGCAATTCTGAAAGACCAGGAACAAAAGAGTGATGAACTGCGGGACAAGATTCACGCAGAGAACAAACTTAAGAAAGAAGAAGCCGAAAAATCCTGCGAACGTGAAAAAGCAGAAAAGTAATTCATCGATCAAGAAAGAAGCTCCGGACCCGCTGATGCAGGTCCGGAGCTTTTTGTATCCGTTTTTTCTCGGTTAAACGTGAACGAGCGTGCCCTCGTCTTCACCAAGCACAACGCGCTTGAGCGCACCGGGCTTATGAAGGTTGAAGACTCTAATCGGCATGCCTTGATCGCGGCAGAGCGTAAAAGCTGTAGCGTCCAGAATCTTGAGCTTCTTCTGAATGGCTTCGTCAAAAGTCAGAGACTTATACATTTTTGCGCTGGGATCTTTCTTGGGATCAGCGGTAAAGACACCGTCAACCTGAGTGGCTTTCAGAACCATATCGGCTCCGATTTCAGCACTTCTCAGCGCTGCGGCAGTATCCGTTGTGAAGAACGGATTACCGGTACCGGCAGCAAAAATCACAACCCGACCTTTCTTCAGGTGGCTCAAGGCTTTGCCGCGAATATACGGCTCGGCAACCTGGTCGATATCCAGAGCGCACTGAACACGGGCTTCAACACCGGCGTTTCTCAGTGCATCCTGGAGGGCCATTGCGTTCATGCAGGTAGCCAGCATGCCCATATAGTCGCCGGTGGCACGATCCATACCGGTGGAGCCGAGTGCGACTCCGCGGAAGATATTGCCGCCGCCGACCACGATCGCAAGCTGAACGCCTAAGTCAACTACTTCCTTAATTTCACCGACGATACTCTTGAGCGTATCACGGCTGATGCCGAAGGCGTTGTCCCCCATAAGGGCTTCGCCGGAGAGTTTCAGCAGAATTCGTTTGGTTTTAGGCGTTTCAGACTTACTCATCGTTTACTCCGAAAAAAGTTCAACAATTAGGCACGTGCGGCAGCAGCCTGAGCAGCAACTTCGGCAGCGAAGTCGTCGTTGCGTTTTTCAAGACCTTCACCGACAACAAACAGCGCAAATGCAGATACTGTAGCACCATTGCTCTTCAGGAGTTCGCCGACGCTCTTAGAGTCATCCTTAACGAACGGCTGAGAAAGAAGTGTGACTTCCTTGAGGAACTTGTTAACGGAACCTTCGGCGATCTTCTCGATCAGGTGTTCCGGTTTGCCGTTTTCGCGAGCTTTTTCAATCGCAACGCGGCGTTCTGTTTCGATCAGGTTCTGATCAACGCCGTCTTTGTCGAGAGCCTTCGGCTTGGAAGCAGCGATGTGCATAGCCACGTCGTGAGCAACTTCGTCGTTGCCGCCGACCACGTCAACGATAACGCCGATCTTGGCACCGCCGTGGATGTATGTGGAGAGCTTGCCTTTGCCTTCAATGATCTGGAAGCGGCGGATGGAGATGTTTTCACCGATCTTGCCGATCAGGCCTTTACGAACTTCGTCAACGGTAGAGCCGTTGAGCGGAAGAGCGGAAAGAGCAGCAACGTCAGCCGGTTTGTTTTCGGCGACGAGCTTAGCGATGTCGTTGGCGAAAGCGATGAAGTCGGCATTCTTAGCAACGAAGTCGGTTTCGGAGTTCAGTTCAACGATAGCGCCGATCTTGCCCGGTTCGTCGATGTAGATAGCGACAACGCCGTCAGCGGTAATGCGGCTGGCAGCCTTAGTGGCCTTGTTGCCGAGCTTAACGCGAAGAATTTCTTCAGCCTGCTCCATGTTGCCGTCAGCTTCTGTCAAAGCCTTTTTGCATTCCATCATCGGAGCGTCGGTTTTAACACGAAGTTCTTTAACCATTGCGGCAGTGATAACAGCCATTGTTTTATCCTTAAAAAATAATTGGTTTAAAAAGAAAGGGGCGCGAACGCCCCTTCCCTTGGTACTTCAGACAAGAAGAGGCGAATTACTCAGCTTTTTCTTCGACAGCGGCTTCTTCAACGAAGTCGGAGTCTTTAGCAGCCTTGACAGTGTCTTCAAGGTTCTTGTTCTTGCCTTCAAGAATTGCGTCAGCAAATCCTTTAGCGTAAAGAGCAACAGCGCGGGCGCTGTCGTCGTTACCCGGGATGACATAGTCAACACCGGCAGGATTGTGGTTCGTATCAACGATACCGACAACAGGAATACCAAGCTTGTTAGCTTCCTGAATAGCAATCTTGTGGTAGCCAACGTCAACAACGACCAGAGCGTCGGGCAGACCGTTCATTTCTTTGATGCCGCCCATAGCTTTGTTCAGCTTTTCGAGTTCACGAGTGAAGTCGAGAGCTTCTTTTTTGGTCATCTTTTCAAGAGCGCCGTCGGCAACTTTCTGTTCCATTTCTTTAAGACGCTTCAGGGAAACCTTAACCGTCTTGAAGTTGGTGAGCATACCGCCCAGCCAGCGCTGATCAACATAAGGCATCCCGGCGCGTTTGGCTTCAGCAACGATGGCGTCGCGGGAAGTGCGCTTTGTGCCGACGAAAAGGATGGTGCCCTTCTGAGCAGCCAGGTTTGTTAAGAACTTGGCAGCTTCGTCGAATTTAGCAACAGTCTTTTCGAGGTTGATGATGTGAATCTTGTTACGAGAGCCGAAAATGTACTGGGACATTTTGGGGCTCCAAAAACGAGTCTGGTGACCGAAGTGTGCACCGGCTTCGAGCAGTTCACGCATGCTCAGAGATGACATATCTTTAATTCCTTTAGGGTTTAATTCCAACAGCCTCACGATTTCCGAATGGAACCCTGTTGTGAGACTGCGCTATTTAACAAAAAAGTCCAAACGTTTCCGTTCGGATCGGGGCGAAATTCTATCATGCTTTTTCAAAGAGTTAAGCGTTTGAAAAGAGGCGTTACAACCTTTTGGATTTTCTATTTGGGATAAATCAAATGAAACCTTGTTTTGGCGAGGATTTGAAGACTGATTGTCACCTTTCTTCCGGTTGACCTATATAAGGCTGAAAAGGCACCGCTTAACGGTGAATCCACTAAAATTGCCGCATTGAAAAACTTTTTCGAGTCAGATTTAATCAATGTTTGACAATATCCTTATTAAGACCCCGGAACAAATCGAAGGCATCCGGGCTGCCTGCCGCGATGCGGCTTTGGTTCTCGACTACATTGAACCGTTTGTTAAAGCCGGCGTCACCACCGAGTACCTCGATGATTTGATGCTCAGATATACCGAAGATGTCCTCAAAGACAAGTCCGCTTGCCTTAACTACGACCCGGACGGCACCAATCCTTATCCGAAAGCTACTTGCATTTCCGTCAATCATCAGATCTGCCACGGTATTCCGAATGAGAAGGTGCTCAAAAACGGCGACATCTTAAATATTGACGTGACCGTCATTAAAAACGGTTATTACGGCGACACCAGCCGTATGTATTCCGTCGGCCATATTTCCGTTGCTGCTAAACACCTCATCAATGTCACTTTCGACTCCATGTGGAAAGGCATTGAAATCGTGCGTCCCGGCGCCCATTTCGGAGATATCGGTTATGCAATTCAGCATTTTGTCGAGCCTCAGGGCTGCAGCGTCGTGCGTGAATTCTGCGGGCACGGGGTAGGTGTCGGCTTCCACGAGGATCCTCAGGTCTGCCATTACGGCAAGCTCGGCACCGGTGCTGTCATGAAGCCCGGCATGATCTTCACGATCGAACCGATGATCAACGCCGGAAGGAAAGAACTTCGCATCCTTCCGAACGGCTGGACCGCCGTAACCAAAGACAGAAGCCTTTCCGCCCAGTGGGAACATACGATTCTCGTCACTGAAACCGGATACGAAGTTCTGACGGTATCGCCGAAATGCCCGCCTGCCCCCTCGTGGGTAAAACCTTCTGCCTAAATTCATAAAGATAGAATCCCAAGGCTATGGAAATCAACGAAATCGTCAAAAAGTTTAAAGATCTGCGAGAAGTTTTAGCAAAGAAGTTTTTGGCGGACGTTGACGCCGATGCCTATCTTTCTGCGCACTCCAAGGCTGCCGATGAGGCAGTTTTGGAGATTCTCAAACTCAACGGTCTGTCTGAAGCGGTTGCCGTCGTCGCGGTCGGCGGTTACGGCAGAGAGCAGCAGTTTCCTTTCTCCGACTTGGACCTGCTCTTTCTCCTGCCTGATGATGTCAAAGATAAAGACTTAAAAACAATCTCGGAAGTTATCGGCAATCTATGGTCGCTTGGTCTGACCGTCGGCTACTCTGTTCGGAAAATCGAAGAGTGTCTTGAACAGGCAGATATCGACATCACTGCACAGACCGCGATGCTCGAATCCCGGCTCATCTCGGGGAACGCAGAACTCTTTAAGACCTACTCCGCTACGATAGAAAGGAGTCTGAATCTTAAAAAGTTCTATCGGGCAAAATTCATCGAACAGCAGCAGCGGCATTTGAAGTACCACGAGTCCTCTTATGCTCTGGAACCGAACATTAAAGAAGCCCCGGGCGGCCTTCGAGACCTGAATATTTTGATCTGGGTGCTTAGGGCGGCCCGTCTTGGCAACACTTGGCAGGAAGTCTTTGAAAAGGGTTTGATCACTCGCCGAGAATGCGAACTTTTGGAATCCGTTACGAAAAGCCTTTACCGGCTGCGGATCCATATGCATCTGCTCACTAACCGCCATGAGGATCGATTAATTTTCGAAATTCAGGAACCGCTGGCTAAAGCGCTGGGCATTGTCGGGACTGTCGGCAGGCGTCCTAGTGAAGTGATGATGCAGCACTTCTATGTCAATGCAAAAACCATCGGCCAGCTCAATTCCATCATTCTTCAGGCCATTAAAGAACGCTACTCCAAAGAACCTGAACAAACCGGCGAACCCATTTGCAGCGGTTTTGTACGGCAGGGCGACGTGCTCGGCCTTGAGTCTCCGGACGTCTTCGTTAAAAACCCTGAAAGAATTCTCGAGGCCTTTTTAATTCAGGAACGTCATCCGGACATTCCGATGAAGTCTTCACGGCTTTACCGTGCCTTATTTGAAGCTCATTCTCTGATGAACAAAGAATGGGCTGAAAATCCCGTCAATCGTCAGACATTTTTGAAGATTATCCAAGGACGCCGAGGCGTTTGGCATGCCCTGGAAGAGATGAATCGCTGGGGCGTACTCGGAAAACTGCTGCCAAGCTTCAACCGAATCGTCGGTCAAATGCAGCATGATTTATTCCACGCCTATACGGTGGATCAGCACACCCTCCTTGCGATTCGTTACCTCAGAAACTTCACACACAGTGAAAACGCCCACGAGCTGCCGCTTTGCACCGAGCTCATGATGGCGATGAAAGGAAGCTGGCGTTTGGTTCTTGCCCTTCTCTACCATGACATCGGCAAAGGCCGAGGCGGAGACCACAGCAAAATCGGGGCGGAAATCGTTCGGCAAATGTGCCGCGACTTTGAAATCACCGGTGAGGACGCTGACTACATTGAGTTTCTTGTTCGTGAACACCTGACCATGAGCATGGTGGCCCAGAAACAAGACATTTCTGATCCGGAGGTTGTTGAAAACTTCGCCAAGAAGGTCGGAACGATGGAACGCCTCGTCGGCCTTTATCTGCTCACCGTTTGCGACATCCGGGCGACGGGACCAAAAATCTGGAACGCCTGGAAAGCCCAGCTTCTTGAAGATTTGTTTTATTCGACCGCCAGATTCCTTAAAGGGAAAGGCATCGACCGAGATTTATTGGTTTCCCGGCGCCGTAAAGATGCTCTGCGCATGACGCGCTTTATACCGGAGCAGCGGGACCGGATCAATAAATTCTGGGATAACTTTGACGTTGCTTACTTTATGAAGCACTCGGTGCGGAATATCGTTTGGCATGCCAAGGTATTGCTGCCGCATCTCGATTCTTCGAAGTCATTTGTGGCATCCAGATCGCTGCGCGGCATGGAACACGCGCACGAAATTCTTATCCTGACGCAGGACCGCCCCGAACTTTTTGCCCGCATCGTTTCTAATCTGCAGCAATACGGTCTGTCCATTGCCGAAGCTCGTATCCACACGGGACGAGACGGACGCGTTGTCGACTCTTTCATCGTCGTTGACGACGGCTCAGACCCCAACTTCGAACAAGAGTTCGCTCGCTTCCAAGAAATACTCGCGGAAAAACTGGATTTGGCAGAAAAACTTCCGCCCCCTCTTCGCGGACGCCCTTCACGTCAATCCAAGCTCTTCCCAATCTCACCGCAGGCTTCATTAAGGCCGGATGCCGCCGGAAAGCAATACATGCTGTCCATCGTCACAACCGACAGGCTAGGTCTTTTGGCATCCATCGCACGTGTGTTTGTGAAGTATGGAATCAATCTTGTGACGGCCCGAATCACGACACTGGGCGAAAGAGCCGAGGACGTCTTTCTAATTGAAAGCGCTAAGCTGCGGGATCCTGTCTTCTGCGCCGAATTTGAAAAAGCCGTGTTAGAAGCCCTTGAGCTTTAGGTTAGCCGGTCTGCATATTCAAAACCCGCCTCATCAGCGGGTTTTGTCACTTTCAAATGATCTATTTTGCCAAAGATCGGAATGTGGTTAAGGCCAAGTCAACACTTTCCTTGGTTGCCTTTGTTAAGGCTTCCTTTGTATCTGCCAGCACGATGCCCTTTTCGGAAGACCCGCGGCCGGCAGCCGTATTGACGATCTGACAAATCGCTGCGTACTTGAGATTCAACTCTCTGGCTAAGCAAGCTTCGGGCATCAGCGTCATACCGACATAGTGACCGCCGTCATTATCAATACGGTCGACTTCTGCCGCCGTTTCGAGTCTCGGACCTTGTGTGCAGGCATAAGTACCTCCGTCGATAATCGGAAGATCCAGTTCTTCGGAAGCGTCAACAATCGCTTCTCTCAGATCCATGTCGAAGGGATAAGTGAAGTCAATAAAATTAATAAACTTCTCTTTGCCCGTGTTGTAGCTGGTTTCGCGACCCCAGGTGTAATCAATGATCTGATCAGGTACGGCAATGGCACCGATATCGTCCTCAGGTAAAACCGCTCCGACAGAAGCCAATGCAATGACGGCCTTCGGCTCGAACTGCGCAAGAGCCCATATGTTGGCACGATAGTTAATCATATGAGGCGGCTTTTTCTCAGTCGTTCCGTGCCGAGATAAAAATACAATGTTCAGACCGTCAATCACTCCGCGGCAAATTTCGACCGGCTCCTTACCATAGGGAGTGTCAATTTTCTCAATGACCTTGCCTTCTAAAAGAGACAGCTGGTCCAAACCGCTGCCGCCGATCAACGCAAAATTAGCCATCCGCCTTTACTCCTTGATTGATCATTTTGAATAACTCAGGTTCGTCTATGATATTAACGCCTAAAGACTCGGCTTTGGCGAGTTTGGAGCCGGCAGATTCGCCTGCCAACACATAACTCGTCTTCTTCGACACTGAGCCGCTTACCTTTCCGCCGGCTTTGCGAATAATATCGCTGGCCTCATCTCTGGAAAGCGTCGGCAGTGTGCCGGTCAGAACGAATGTCAAACCGTTCAACGGCAGTTCCTGGTCACTCGTGCCCGTACCCTCTTCCCACACGACGCCGCGATCCATCAGGTCATTGATCACCGCGATGTTCGCCGGTTCGGCAAAGAAGTGCAGAATGTTTTCCGCGCCCGACGGTCCGATATCTTCAACTTCAAGCAGCTGCTCTAAAGAAGCATCTTCCAGCGGCTTTAAGGCGCCGAAGTGAGCTGCCAGGTTTCTTGCCGTCGCTTCTCCGACTTCCGGAATACTGATGGCGTAAAGAAAGCGTTCGAGCGTTGTCTTTTTAGAGGCTTCAATTGAGGCGACAAGTTTTTCTGCCGATTTCTGTCCCATGCGATCCAGTCCGACCAGCTTGTCGACGGTCAAACGGTAAATGTCCGCAACCGTCGTTACCAAATCATGTTCAATCAGCTGTTCGGCCAGCTTTTCTCCGATTCCGTCAATGCCCATGGCTTTGCGGCTGACAAAGTGGAGAATGCCTTGGGCTCTCTGTGCGCGGCAGAACAGACCGCCGCTGCAGTGGCGATCCTTTTCTCCGTCTTCTTTATAGGCGTGAGAACCGCAGACCGGACAGAATTCCGGCATCACGAAATCTCTGGCGTCTTTCGGCCTGAGTTCAGGAATCACTCGGACGATCTCCGGAATGACGTCGCCGGCACGATGCACGACGACAGTGTCTCCGATCTTGATGCCCATGTTCTGCAAGAATTCTTCGTTGTGCAGAGAAACGTTGCTGATTGTGGTTCCTCCGACAAACACCGGTTTCAGACGAGCGACCGGTGTAAGTTTGCCCGTTCGTCCCACTTGAACAGTTATATCCAAAACCTGGGTCTGGACTTCTTCCGGCGGATACTTATGAGCTACTGCCCAGCGCGGCTCTCTGGAGACAAAACCCAGCTGTTTCTGGCGGGCAAAACTGTTGACCTTGTAGACCACGCCGTCAATATCAAAAGGTAAGTCGTGACGAATACGAGCGACTTCCAGATGAAACGCTTCCAGCTCTTCCGGCGTCTGCACGACAGTTCGATTACTGATCACCGGGAAGCCCTTGGATTTCAGATAATCAAGCAAGCCCGACTGGGTGTCGGCCGGCATCTCACTTACTTCACCGTAGCCGTATGCATAAAAGTTCAAGTTGCGTTTGGCAGTTAAAGAAGAGTCCAGCTGACGAAGACTTCCTGCCGCAGCATTGCGAGGGTTGGCAAAAAGTTTCGCTCCGGCTGCTTCCTGCTCTTCATTGAGCTTGCGGAACACTTCTTTGTGCATGATAACTTCGCCGCGGACTTCAAAAATCTTCGGGAAGCCCTCGACTTTTAAAGGAAGTGTCTTAATCGTCTTGACATTTGCAGTAACGTCTTCACCCGTGTAGCTGTCTCCGCGAGTAGCTGCTTGAACGAGAACGCCGTCTTCGTACCGCAAATTAATGGCGAGCCCGTCGAACTTCAATTCGCAGTCGTAGTCGACCGTTTGATCGGATGTCAGCTCCAGTTCTCTTCTTACGCGGGCATCAAAATCATAGGCGCCCTGCGCTGTGTAATCCGTCTCAGTATGAATGGAAAGCATCGGAACAGCATGCATCACTTTCTTGAGTTCGCTCTGGACCGTCGCACCGACGCGCTCGGTCGGAGAAACCGCACTTTTGAACTGAGGATATTCTTTTTCCAGTCGTGCCAGTTCTTGGAACAACGAGTCGTAGACTTCGTCAGACACCGTCGGAGTATTATCGATGTAATAAGCCTTGTTATGCTTTTCAAGCTCCTCAGCCAGCTTCTCCATACGGAGTTTGACTGCCTCTAATTTTTTCTTATCTTGCTCTTCCATTTCGTACCTGAACCAAATAAAAACACCGGATTCCTTACTGTACTCGTACGGAATCCGATGTTCTTAATCAGAATGATAATTTTGGGAAGTTATCAGTCTAAAAGCTGATGTGCTCTGACACTGCCCGGTTCAATATTGTTCTCACGCATCTGTTTATAGAAGCGATCAAGTTCCTGCTTCAGCAGAGAGACCGTTGCACCCGAGATCTCACATCCCTTGGGATCCACGATCTTGGCATCAAAAACCGCCGCGAAAGCGTTGGCAGCCGTCATCAGGAGACGAAGAGGATCGCTTTCCGGAGCAATCAGCGGAACATTCAAAGAAATCGCAATATTTCTGTCGTCTAACCAACGAAGCTCAATGGTTCCTTTTCTGTTGCCCTGACGCTTGCCGTTCTTATCCAATACCAGTTCACCAAGTTTTTCATAATGCGTCATGCTTCGGCGCTTTAGGCCCAAGAGCATCGTCTCTTTCTCGAAATCATCGATGGAAACCGGCTCCAAGGGACGCAGCAGAAGCGTAATCTGCACGCCGAAATCCTTGATGAGTGCGTTAAGCTGATCCGTATGGTTGTTCAGCAGCTGCATTTCCTTCATTTCGGAAGTGCCGTCCAGGTTCATTTCCATACGCAGGAAAACCAACTGGTACAGATTCGACAAAGAAACCTGGTCGAAAGAAGCTTTTCCCGAAGCCAGCTGAATATAGAAGGCAATTGCCGAGAACATACCGATGGCATCCGGCACAAACCAGCGGTTGCTGTTTGCTTCGAGAGCCAGAATGCGCAGCAGCCCCCTCGGAGCATTTTCCATCGCCGTTTTGACGAACGGTGCAAGCTGGCTGCCCGTTACCGGTTTTTTGAAGGTAATACGGACGAGTTCAGTGACAAAGGGATCATATTTCGGCAGACCGCTGTCATCAATCTCTTCCAACATCGGGGAAGTTTCAACAGGCTCCTCTTCCTCTTCGGGTTCTTCTGGGAGAATTTCCCGGACTTCTTCGACCGTCTCTTCTGCCTGTAACGGAGACTGCGATTCAGGCTGCGGCTCTTCAACAGGAGGTGAGGTCTTAATCTCGGCGACTTTGATGTCGCCGGAATTGATCAAATCTTCGCCGAAAATCGGCTCCTGAGGAATCCTCGGAGGTGTCTTATCTTCGACTTTTTCATGACTTGCCGTCTCTTTGATGCGAAGCCAATACCAAACGCCGACGCCGCCGACCGCAAGGATCAGGACTATCGTTACCCCCATTCCAACCATATTCATCTTTCTTTAGCTAAATCCTGGACCTGCGGCCACGCTCGCCGCAGGCTACTACTTAAGACTCAATATTCTACAGGCTTATGAAGAAAACCACTGTATTACGAACTGATGCAATTTTGTTTTTCTCCGGGTTACCCACAGCGGTTCAAATCGTTTTGTCTTTCTTTTCGCGACCTTATAATTTGTGTCCTCCAATTAAACACATAGCGGAAAAATAATTTTCATGTCTACTGCTCCTAGCAAG
>OOCK01000599.1_pt1 | contig 22298 bp, 18 predicted proteins | sample 1670951 | NCBI WGS metagenome assembly OOCK01 (sample SAMN06348107, study PRJEB24527) | human gut metagenome | biome: human gut; feature: ankylosing spondylitis patient; material: feces | host: Homo sapiens | place: China | collected 2015-10
GAGCGGCTGCTGCGGCAGGCGTGGGGGGATCCTGTCGTCTGCGACCTGTACGAGAGCGGCGACGCATTTTTGCACAGAGCCGCCACCGGGCCGTATGCCGTGGTGTTTCTGGATATCTGCATGGAGGGCACGAACGGCATCGGGACGGCCCGGCAGCTGCGGGAAAAAGACCCGCATCTCCTCATCGTCTTTGTGACCTCGTCGCCGGAATACGTGTGGGAAGCCTTTCCGGTGCATCCGTTCGATTATCTGCTCAAGCCGTATAAAGAGGAAAAGATCCGGCAGCTGACCGCCGAACTGCGGCGGGTGCTCTGCCGCCAGGAGCCGGAGCTGGAGGTGCGCATCGCCCGCCAGACCGTGCAGCTGCCGCTGAATAAGATCCTGTATGCGGAATCCCAGAACCACTTCGTCCGGATCGTGACCGACGACGGCGAATGCCGGGCCGCTGCCACCTTTGCGCAGGTGGAGCAGCAGCTGAAGACGCAGGAGAACTTTCTTGTCTGCAACCGGGGCCTGCTGCTGAACATGGATAAGGTGCTGCGGTTCGAGGGCGACTGCATCGAGATGCTGGACGGTGCCCGGTTGCCCGTCCGCCTGAAGGATAAAAACAGCCTGTTTGCGCAATTCACACAATATCAATTCCGCCACATGCAGCGGGAGTTCTGAGAGGAGAAAAACGCCGTGGATGCTGTGTTGTTCGGACGCTACTTTCTCGAATTTGCATTGTTGTATCCGGGGGCCTATCTCTGCCTGGCCCCGCTGCGGGACCACCTGAAGGCCCCAAAAACGACCTGCTGGATCGCGGGCGGTGCCCTCACGGCACTGTGCCTTGGGTGTGCAGCACTGTGCACGATCTTTGAACTGCCCAGCAACGTTTTCCTGCTCCCCATCCTCATCGTCTCGTTCTGGCTGCTGCGATGGCGGACGGAGGGAGTGACCGTCAGCCAGACGGCCTTCCTGTTCTCGGTCTCCGCTGTCATGCTGGCCGTCTGTTCGCTGATGGCCGTGGTGCTGAACGCCCGCGCCGAGACCGGCAACGAGCAGGAGGCCAATCTGGTCTCTACGGCGCTGCTGGCGCTGGGGCTCTCGGCGGTGCTGAGCGTCCTCTTCAACTTCACGGCCGTCCGGTGGAGCGCATGGCTCCTGCAGGAATACCACGGCGAAGCGTTCTGGCAGTCGGCGTGGCCGCTGCCGGCCATCTATGCGGCCTTCCTCATCTTCTGCATCCCGCTGGACCCGTCGGTCGTCCTGCTCAACCGGATCATGATCATTGCGGTGCTGGCGGTGTCCATCTCGCTGCTGGGCATCTTCCTGCTGCTGTACGAGATGTACCGGGTGGCGCAGGAGTACACCCGGAACACCCAGCTGGACCGGGAAAACCAGCTTCTGGGCGTGGAATCCCGCCGTTATATGGAGCTGCGGGAATACATGGAGCAGACCCGCCGCCTGCGGCATGATTTCCGCCAGCACCTGCACGTCATCTCCGGCCTGACCGAGGCCGGGCAGCTGGATGAGCTGAAACACTATCTCAGCCAGTACGAGAGCGAGCTCAGCGAGGCCCGCCCCACCCTGTGCGCCAACCCCGCAGTGGATGCGCTGGCGGGCCATTACGACCACGAGGCCCGGCAGAAGGGGGTGCCCATCGAATGGAAGCTGGAGCTGCCCGTTCTGCTGCCCATGCCGGAAGCCGACCTGTGCATGATCCTGGGCAACCTGCTGGAAAATGCGCTCGACGCCAGCCGGAAGCTGACGCCGGACCAGCGGCAGATCCGGGTGATGGCCCGGATGCTCAGCCCTGCCATGCTGGGCATCGTGGTGGAGAACCGCTACGACGGTGTGCTGAAAAAGCAGAGCGGCATCCTGCACTCCACCAAGCACGAGGGGATCGGCATCGGGCTGGTCTCCATCGAGACCGCCGTCCGCAAGTACAACGGTGATCTGACCGTAGAAACGAAGAACAACGTCTTCCGAGCCAATGTGCTCCTGAATTTATAACGAATCGACAACGCATCAATGGAAAATTGGAGGATCGACACGATGAAAATGACACGACGCAGCTTTCTCAGCGCATCTGCATTCACCCTGCTGGCCTGCGGCCTTGCACCTGCCGCCCATGCGGAGGAGACCAACAGCCTGTTGACCGGGCTGCTGGGCAGCAAGGCGGAGACCGCCCTTCCGCCCAAGCCTCTGACCGCCAAGGTCGTGGATGCCAACCCCTTTATGGGCTTCAGCGAGTCCAACATCCACCACGACTGCTACAACACCGACTCCACAGATGCCGTGCTGCCCATCGGCATCTGCCCGGAAGTCAATGTAGCGATGGAAAAGGTCAACCCCAATGCCTCTCCGGCCATCTTCTTTGACAATTTCGACAACCCCATCAGCCCGTTCCTGGGCGGCCTCGCCATCCGGGATCTGGATGCGGAAGAGGTGACCACGCGGGGCTTCTTCTCGCCCACCCGGCACGACGGCGGCGGGTATGTCATCCAGAGCTCCTATTCGTTCGTGGATGGGCGGAACCTCATCGTCTGCCCCACCAGCCACAACCACGTCCTGATGCTCCGTGCCGCCGATGAGAACGGCACCCCGCTGCCGGTGTTCGAAAAGGTGCTGGACATCGACATCAAGGCCGCAGCCGAAAAGGTGCTGGGCAGAACGCTGGACCAGAAGCTCCTTTCCGTCGTCTTTGACTACGAGGGCAACCTCTGGTTCGTGACGGGCGGCTTCCGCATCTACCCCAGCCGGGGCCAGCAGGGCGCGATGGGCTATGTCTCCCATGCCGCCATCGAGGCCATCCTGGCGGGAGGCACGGCCGACCTCGACCACGAAGTCCACGTCTATGCGCCCATCGCCGGGGAAGGTGCTGAAAACGGCATCGCCGCCTGCAAGGAAGGCGCGGTCATCCTGACGAACCTGGCCTGCTACCTGCTGCGGGCTAACAACGGCGTGGAGGTCGTCTGGCACACCGGCTACAACAGCGTGGGTGCCAAGGACAGCCATGAGGGCGACGCCACCACCGGCGGCGGCCTGGCCTGGGGCAGCGGCTGCTCGCCCTCCCTCAGCCGGGACCTGGTCTTCTTCACCGATAATCTGGACACCGTGAGCCTGCTGGCGCTGGATATCCACACCGGTGCCATCGTGGCCAGTCTGCCCGTCATCGACGAGCTGCCCGCCAATATGCCAGTCTCGGTGGAAAACTCCGCCATCGTCTACGACCACGGCACCGGCACCATCAGCACCATCGTCTGCAACTGGTTCGGCGCCGGCAGCCCGAACCTCGCCAAACCCGACAACGATTCCTCCATCCAGAGCTACGAGAACATCTACGACCGCAACTGGCTGATGAAGGGCAACAGCATGATCATGCCCGGCATCGAGCGGGTGGATACCATCCGGACCGACGACGGCTGGACCATGAAGAGCGTCTGGTGCCGCGACGACCTCAGCGACACCTCCATGATGAAGCTCTCCACGGCCACCGGTTATATTTACGGCTTCGTGCAGGATGTGGATAGCGGCATGTGGCAGTACATCGTGCTGGATTTTGAGACGGGCAGGACCGTGCTCACCGTGGACGTCGCGTCGCTGTACGGCTACAACAACATGGCCATCGGCATGTATGCCGGGCGGGACGGCAACAAGCTGTACTGCCCTACCGGCTACAAGGAGCTGCTCCGTTTGCAGGACCGCTTTGTCTACCTGCCGGAGATGCCCTACCGCAAGGTGGACCTGGATAAGACCCGCCGCACCGTCGTTTCGGCGGCAGAATTTGCCGCAGCAGGCGGGCAGGGCACCCCGGCGACCTGGCTGCACACCGTCACCTTCGACAACCTCCACCCCCAGACCATTGCCGCCATCCGGGTCAACGGCCTGACCGGCAAGGCCTCCGACTACAAGCTCTACGCCAAGGGCACCGATGGGCAGTATCACGCCTTTACGGGCAGCTGGTCGCTGGAAAATGCCTCCGGCCGTCTCCGCGCGCAGAAGGTGTACGAGATCCGCTTCACCCTGCAGGACGGCGGCGACTTTGACCTGAGCACGGACGCAAAAGAAGTGACCGCAGCCATCCTGCTGGCCCGTTGACCCCCTGAAAAACAGTCCTTCCCTCTTCTCGTTTGAAAACCGCCGTCTGCTTTTGGATTCGTTTGAGCAGACGGCGGTTCTTTTTGGTTGCACTTTGGCGGCAGAGCCTTTGAACGTTGCGTCCGGGAACCCTCGCAGACCGGCCCGAAACGAAAATCAAACAGAAATTTCACGATTTAGGGGTTGTGTTCCGGGGTGCAAAATGGTATGCTTGAGACACTTTGCAGCCTCCTGCGGGAAATTCCAGAGGAAGGGAGCGTCTGATAGAAGATGCAGAAACACACAAAACAGTTGATCGCAGCCGTTGCGCTGCTTCTTATTGCAGCGGTGCCGCTCGCACTGCACATCGCAAACGCAGACCCCACCGACGAGGCTGTGGCCAGCGCTGCAGTCAGCAGCTCGGAAGAGCAGGCGGAAGTGCCGGTGTCCAGTGCGGCCAGTGCCGCAGACTCCACCAGTGAGCCGGAGCCGCAGCCGGAAGAGGAGCCGGACGCATCCTCGGAGGAAGCGGACAGCAGCGCAGAGAGCGGGGACGCAAGTGCGTCCTCGTCCGAAGCAGCCGCATCCTCGAAGCCCGCAGCGCATTCGGCGGCTTCGAGCCACGCCGCTTCTTCGAAGCCCGCAGCGCATTCGGCGGCGTCGTCCCACGCGGCATCGTCCTCGCATTCGGCCGCTTCGTCTCATGCGGCGTCCTCTTCGTCTTCGTCATCGACGTCGGCCTCGGCCTCGTCTGGCAGCTCGCATACAACGGAGACTACGGACGCAAAGGTCAATGCGTATGTGCGGCGGCTCCGGAACCTGCAAAAACGCAGCAGCAAAAAACTGTATCAGACCGCAAGCAGTGCGTACAGTGAATATATGGAGCACCCCGTAGAAGAACGGAATCTGGCGTTGAAGGTCTCCATCGTGCTGGGGAAGACGATGGAATTGACCAAACTGCAGAGCGAATGCGACAAGGAGTTCCAGGAGATCGTTACGGAGCTGCGCCACTACCTGCGGGAAAATGGTTACGACCAGAGCATTGCAGATGCTGCGGAAAAAGAGTACAAAGAAGAAAAAGATGCGATGATCAAAGAGCTGACCAACGTGACCTACAGCCAGGTGACCGGCAAGGGCGAAGGCGGCAAGTGGCTTCAGGAACACGCGGACATGGGCCAGTAAGACCGAACATCAAACAAACGCGCAGAGCGTGTTTCCCGAAGCGGGGAAGCGGCTCTGCGCGTTTTTCTGTACGTTTGGCACTCACAGCAGCTCCGGCAGCTGCCGGAGCACGAAGTGGTTCTTGCGGAAGGTGAGCAGCCCTTCGTCCCGCATCCGGCACAGCTCCTTGGAGAGGGCGCTGCGGTCAAGGTTGAGGTAGTCGGCCAGCTGCTGGCGGTTGAAGGGAAGGTCGAACTCCATGCCGCCCGCCTGAACGGCCTGGCCGGACAGGTAGGTCAGCAGCCGCCCCCGCACGGTCTTGGGGGCGGTGCAGAGGATGCGGCGGGAGAGGGCAAGGTTCTTTTTCATGGAGACACGGAGCAGGTTCCGCAGCAGGCGGTCCTGCCAGCTGTGTTCGGCGTGGGGGCGGGAAAGGGCAGCCGTGTCCAGAAACAGCACCTCGCAGTCTGCCGCCGCGAGGACATCCACCATCAGCGGCTCCCCGCAGAACGCATAGGTCTCGGCAAAGGCCTGCCCCTCGCCCACCTCGCTGAGGATGCTTTTGCTGCCCCAGAGGTCGATGCTCTCGATGTGGACGGCGCCCCGCAGCACGATGCCGATCTCATGCACGGTGTCGCCGGTGTGGAAGATGGTCTGGCGGCGGGCAAAAGCTTTCCGCCGCAGGCAGCGGCCGCGTTCCATCTGGTCGATGTCGGCCTCGGTCAGGCCCTGGAACAGAAAAATCGAGTGATAGTCCATAAAAATCCCTCTTTGTGGTTACAACAACCGAATCTTTGCTGTCATTATAGTATACTGTGCACAGAAAAAGCAAGGAGGATTCCCTTATGATCCGGAAAATCATTCACATAGACGAGGAAAAGTGCAATGGCTGCGGTGCGTGTGTCACGGCCTGCCACGAAGGGGCCATCGGCCTGGTCAACGGCAAGGCCAAACTCATGCGGGACGATTACTGCGACGGCTTTGGCGACTGCCTGCCCGGCTGCCCCACCGGTGCCATCACCTTTGAAGAGCGCGAGGCTGCGGCGTATGACGAGCAGGCCGTGCTGGAGAACAAGCAGAAAAAGGCCGCTGCCGCTGCTGCCCCGGCACACTCCGGCTGCCCCGGCCACCAGATGCACCAGTTCGACCGCAAAGCGGCACCGGCCCCTGCGGCAGGTGCCGCAATGCCCTCCCAGCTGGGCCAGTGGCCCTGCCAGATCAAGCTCGTGCCCGTGAACGCGCCCTACTTCAACGGGGCAAAGCTGCTCATCGCGGCAGACTGCACGGCCTACGCCTATGCGAACATCCATCAGGAGTTCATGCAGGGCAGGATCACCCTCATCGGATGCCCCAAGCTGGACGCCGTGGAGTACAGCGAGAAGCTGACGGCCATCCTCTCCCAGAACGAGATCCGGAGCGTGACGGTGCTGCGCATGGAGGTGCCCTGCTGCGGCGGCCTCGAACAAGCTGCCGTGACGGCCCTGAAGAACAGCGGCAAGTTCATTCCCTGGCAGGTGGTGACCTTCTCCATCGACGGCCGCATCCTGGACCGATAAGATAAAAAGAGAAAGCAAGAGCTGCTGCACGGCGGGTGCAGCAGCTCTTGCTGTTTAAGAGGCGGCTTTCTGAAGCACTTCTGCAAATTTTTCCAGCGCCTGACGGAGCTGGACGAAGTTGTCCACATCGGCGTCGCTCATCCGGGAGGTGGGGGCCACCACGGCAGTCTCAGCGGCGGTGACGGTGCCGCTGAGCGAGACGTTCACTGCGTGTTCGGGGATGGTCAACAGGATGTGGAGCGGCGTCGTGCCGGAGAACAATTCCTTCAGCGGCAGACCGACGATGCAGGTGAGGTCGGTCTCCCCGGCGGGCAGCTGGTAGTAGGTGTAGCCGTCCAGCGCCCCGGCGGGTGTGACCTTTTGCAGGGCTCCAAGCCCCAGCGTCAGGTTCGTCATGTCCTGCATCTCCACGGCGGAAAGTTCCACACCTAGCACGGAAGCCAGCTGGGTCTGGGAGATGTAGCTGCCCATGGACCAGTTGGGCAGCACCAGCCCGGCCAGCGGGGCCGCAGCCACGATCTCCCCGCGCAGGTAGGTGTAGAGCTGCCCGGCGTCGTACAGCGTCTCGTTCGCGTCGATGTACACCCGCGTGAAGGCGGAACCGCTCTTCTGGGAGGTCAGCGCGAACTGAATTTTTCCGGGTGCATACTGGCCGGAGACGGTGCCCTGCGTGGCCCCGACCTGTTCCAGCACCCCGTACAGCGCAGGCGTCCGGGAAGCCGTGGAGGTGATGGTGTAGCGGAAATCGAAGTCCGCCCCGGCCTGGATGGCCTTGACCTTGCGGGACAGCAGGCCGTACACCGTGCCGCCTGCCGCCAGGCAGAGCGCCAGCAGGCAGAGAACCACCACGAGGGCGGCACGGCCCCGCTTGTTGCTTTTGGGAGCAGTCATGGAAAAACCTCCTTTATTTCGAGCAGGCGTTTACGAACGCATCGAACAGGCCCTGCATGGCGGGGTCTGCATCGCTGAGCCACTCCGGGTGCCACTGGACGCCGAGGCAGAACCTTGCGTCCGGCTTTTCGATGGCCTCCACAATGCCGTCCTCGCTCAGCGCGGCGAGGGTGAAGCCGGGGGCGACCCGGTCCACGGCCTGATGGTGCTGGCTGTTGACGAGCACGGTGTCCTGCCCCAAAATGCGGGAAAGCAGGGTGCCCCGGCGGACGGTGACGGTGTGGACTTTGGCCCAGTGGCCGTTGTGCGGCAGATGTTCGAAGGGCTTGATGTCCTGATACAGGTCGCCGCCCAGCACGGCATTCATGACCTGGATGCCCCGGCAGATGCCCAGCACGGGTTTGTCTGCGGCCAGAAAGGCGCGCAGCAGCAGCGGCTCGGCTGCATCGCGGAGAAGATTCGGCTCGCCGCAGGCGGGGATGCGCTCCTGCCCGTAGAACTTCGGGTCCATGTCGCCGCCGCCGGGCAGCAGCAGGCCGTCGCAGGTCAGGGCGTCCTGCACTGCCTGTTCGGGGTCGCTCAGCTCGACCCAGCACATCCCGGCTCCGGCGCGGGCCAGACTTTCCATGTATTTGGATTGTGCCACGGTCGGCTCCGGGTCGGTGCTCATCCGCGGCATGGCGATCACAACACGCATATTCAACTGCCTCTAAAACAAAAACCCGGAACCATCGGTTCCGGGCATTTTGGCGGAAAGATGGGGATTCGAACCCCAGAACGCTTTTGACACGTTACACGATTTCCAGTCGTGCGCCTTAGACCAACTCAGCCATCTTTCCACATCTTTGGTTTTCAGCGTTTCGGGCCGTGGCCCTCAGCGCTCCACTATAATACCTGAAAGAAGCACTTTTGTCAAGGATTTTTTTGAAAAAATTTCAGAAAATCAAAAAATGACACAGGCTCGAAGAAGAAATTCGGCAGGAAATGCCGCTGCCCGATAAATCCTCTTGACGCAAGCCCCAAACAGGACTATGATGAGGGCAGAGAGTGTGCGGAATGGGAAATTTCGCAGGGATTGGAATGGAAATAGGAGGACGATCACAATGGATTATTCAGACGTTTTGAGCAATGCCCGGCAGAACATCGGCAAGTATTGCAAGGCCTGCCCGGTGTGCAACGGCGTGGCCTGCAAAAACCAGATCCCCGGCCCCGGTGCCAAGGGCGTGGGTGACACGGCCATCCGCAATTATAATAAGTGGGCCGACATCCGGGTCAACATGGACACCCTGTGCGAGAACGGCACCCCCGACACCCATGTGGAGCTGTTCGGCAAGAGCTTCCGCCTGCCCTTCTTCGCAGGCCCGGTCGGCGCGGTGAACCTCCACTACTCGGACGCCTACACCGACATGACCTATAACGATGTGCTGGTCCGCGCCTGCGCGGGGAACGGCATCGCTGCCTTTACCGGCGACGGCACCAACCCCGACGTCATGACTATGGCCACCCAGGCCATCGGCGCGGCAGGCGGCTGTGGTGTGCCCACCATCAAGCCCTGGAACATCGACACGGTCAAGGCCAAGATGGACCAGGCCAAGGCCAGCGGCTGCTTTGCCGTTGCCATGGATGTGGATGCTGCCGGTCTGCCCTTCCTGAAGAACATGACCCCTCCGGCGGGCAGCAAGAGCGTAGCCGAGCTGAAGGAGATCGTTGCACTGGCGGGCCGTCCCTTCATCGTCAAGGGCGTCATGACCGTCAAGGGTGCGCTCAAGGCGAAGGAAGCCGGAGCGGCGGCCATCGTCGTTTCCAACCACGGCGGCCGTGTGCTGGACCAGTGCCCAGCGACGGCGGAGGTCCTGCCGGAGATCGCAGACGCCCTCAAGGGCAGCGGCGTGAAAGTTCTGGTCGATGGCGGTATCCGCTCCGGTGTGGACGTCTTCAAGGCACTGGCTCTGGGCGCGGACGGTGTGCTCATCTGCCGTCCCTTCGTCACGGCGGTCTACGGCGGCGGCGAAGAGGGCGTCAAGTGCTACATCGACAAGATCGCCTGGGAACTGGCTGATACGATGCAGATGTGCGGGGCACACTCCATCAGCGAGATCACCCGCGAGATGGTGCGCATCTAAAGGTGATATGTACTCTTTTGCGCGCCAAAAGAGTACCAGAAAAGCGCCCGCTACTTCCGAAGCGCGGGAGGCACGGCCAAGGGGCTGCTCGCCCCTTGGAACCCCAAAGAAGTAGACAAACCCCTGAAAATCGGGAGATTCCCGCCTGCGGCGTGAAGATCTCATTCCGATTTTCAGGGGTTTGTTGATTTGCGGCGCTGCCGCAGATTCGCGGATGAATCGGCGTTATTTCAGCGTCCCATCCAGCACCTGCTGATAATACCACGGTTTCGGGGCGCGGAAGACTTTACCGGAAAGGTCGGCGAAGTCGGGCTGGGTGAAGCGGGGGAGGGCAAGCTCCCAGGCGCAAAGGGCCTGATACTTCAGCTTCAGTTCGCGGTTGGCGGAATTGTTGCCGTACTTGCTGTCGCCGAGGATGGGGCAGCCGATGCTGGCCATGTGGGCGCGGATCTGGTGGGTGCGGCCGGTGATGAGCCGGACTTTGAGCAGGGCCAGACGGCCGGAGACGGCGATGGTCTCGTACTGGGTCTCCACATCCTTGGCACCGGGCTGCTTGTCCTCCACGATCTTGACGATGCCGCGGTCGGCGTCTTTGAGCAGGTAGCCGCCGAGGGTGCCGTCCGGCGGCACGGGGCGGCCGAAGGTGACGCAGAGATAGGTCTTTTTGACCTCGCGGTTCTTGATGACCTCTAGAAACAGCTGCTCCGCCTCCGGCGTCTTTGCGAGGATGACCAGACCGCTGGTGCCGGTATCCAGCCGGTGGCAGAGGGCGGGGGTGTAGAGGTCGTTCTCCTTGTATTCGCCCTGCTGGTTGAGGTAGAGCAGCGCGCGGTTGAGCAGGGTGTCGTCCTCCGGGCCGTCCACGGCCAGACCGGCGGGCTTGTTCACCACCAGGATCTGCGGGCAGTCGTAGATGACCTGCGCCGGGCCGCGGGCGTTCTTCCAGGCCGGGCCTTCCACCCGCTTGTCGGCGTCCAGCACCTCGTCCAGAATGAACAGCTTGATCTCGTCGCCTGCCATCACGCGGGTGGAAAGCGGCTGTTTTTTGCCGTTCAGCTTGATCTTGTTCTCGCGCAGGGCTTTGTTTAGGCGGCCCGGATTCAGCGCCGGGAACTGCTGCATCAGATAATTGTCGAGCCGGGTGGGGGCAAGACATTTTACTTTTACGATCTTCACGGAAATTTTCCTCTCTATCTTGAAATAGAATGCGTCTTTGAATCGTTTTTATTGTAGCGGAACCGGGCCGTTCCGTCAAGCGAGCGGAACGGAAAAATTCCGGGTTCCTTTTTTTGTGAAAAGCGTGTATCATCGGATGCACAGAAAGAAGGGGTTCGTATGAGATTCTATTATAAAGTATGGATGCTTGCTGCGGCTCTGGCCGTCGGCGTAGGGCTGGCAGGCTGCGGGGCGTCTGCTTCTACGGCGGGCAGCCCGGCGGCTTCGAACAGTGCTGTGCCCGCTTCGTCCCGTGTGCAGGAAGAAGGCGTTGTGGAACCTGTCAGCCGTTTTACCATAGAAGACGTGACGAAAACACCGGACACGATCACATTCGTTTCGGCGGATATTGCTTCTGAGGTCAAGGACGGAACCGTCACAGCCCGAATCTACAGCTATGATGCCTACGAGAAAGCCGACATCGATGCGCTGAAAGCAGGCGATAAAATTCGGCTCCACGTAGAATATATGACGGGAAATCAGTATGCCGAAGTGGAAGTGACCAGCATCGAGAAGAACGATCCGTATCATACGGTAACGATCAACGGTGGAATCGAACAGGAGGGAGGTCTGGACCTGATTTTAATGGATGGTTCGGAGTATTACCGTACCGTAACATTTGATGACTATCCGGTTTACTATGAAGTCGGTGAAGCAGAACTGAGTCTGGCAGACGATGTGGTGCTGAAAGACAGCTCCGCTGACCCGCAGGCCGACGCGGTGGAGACGACTGGTGCGCAGGCTGTGGCGGCTGCAATCAATGCAGACCCGGACAACTGGACGGTGTACAATACGACCCTTGTAGTACAGGAGGGCAAAATCGTGGAAGTGCGCCGCATCTGGGTGCCATAAGGGAACGCGAAGCCTGCCCGACCTGCCAAGGACTCTCCCTTTGGGAGAGCTGGCGCAAAAGCGCCTGAGAGGGGCTTGACAAATGCCGCAACCATGCTATAATCTGAATTGAACGCAAAGGGGAGATTTGCCCGTTTGTGTGGAAAAACAGATTATGACAGATGGCAACGATGGGGTCAGAAAAACAGACGATGCCGCCCAGAGAGAACGCCCGCTTCGGGCTGCAAGGCGTTCCGGCAGAGGGTTTTTCAAGCCGCCCCGGAGCTTCCGGCGAAAGAAGCTGGACGCAGCGCAGCGTTACCGCGCACAAAGCGGCAGGGGGCAGAGTCTCCTGCAATTTGGGTGGTACCACGGAGCTTTCACACAGCCTTCGTCCCTTTGTTGGGGCGGAGGCTGTTTTTGTTTTCGCCTGTCATAAAAATACTGCGTCCGGAGGAGGACGCCGGAAAAACCACGAGGAGAGATACAGTTATGCAATGGACCGGTTTGAACGAACTGCGCGAAAAGTACCTGAGCTTCTTTGAAGGCAAGGGCCACCTGCGCCTCGACAGCTTCCCGCTTGTCCCGAAAGATGACCCCAGCCTGCTGCTCATCAACAGCGGCATGGCCCCGATGAAGAAGTGGTTCCTCGCACAGGAGGAGCCGCCCCGCCACCGCGTGACCACCTGCCAGAAGTGCATCCGCACCCCGGATATCGAGCGCGTGGGCATCACCGCCCGCCACGGTACCTTCTTCGAGATGCTGGGCAACTTCTCCTTCCAGGATTACTTCAAGGAAGAGGTCATCCCCTGGGCATGGGAGTTCCTGACCAGCGACGAGTGGATGGCCATCCCCAAGGATAAGCTCCACATCTCTGTCTACGAAGAGGACGATGAGGCTTACGACATCTGGACCAAGAAGGTGGGCATCGCCCCCGACCACATGGTCCGTCTGGGCAAGGAAGATAACTTCTGGGAGCATGGCTCCGGCCCGTGCGGCCCCTGCTCGGAGATCTACTTCGACCGCGGCCCGGAGTACGGCTGCGGCAAGCCGACCTGCGGCGTGGGCTGCGACTGCGACCGCTATATGGAGATCTGGAACCTGGTGTTCAGCCAGTTCGATGCCGACGGCAAGGGCCACTACGAGCGCCTGGCACGGCCCAACATTGATACCGGCATGGGCCTGGAACGTCTGGCCTGCGTGATGCAGGGCGTCGGCAACCTGTTCGAGGTCGATACCGTCCAGAGCGTGCTGCACCATGTGGAGCACATCGCGGGCAAGACCTACGGTGCCGATGCAAAGGATGACATCTCCATCCGCGTCATCACCGACCATATCCGCAGCTGCACCTTCATGGTGTCCGACGGTATCCTGCCCTCCAACGAGGGCCGCGGCTACGTGCTGCGCCGTCTGCTCCGCCGTGCCGCCCGCCATGGCCGGATGCTGGGCATCCGCCGCCCCTTCCTGGTGGAGCTGGCCGAGACCGTCATCCAGTCCAGCGAGTCTGCTTACCCCGAACTGCGTGAGCACGACGCCTATATCAAGAAGGTCATCGGCACCGAGGAGGCAAACTTTGCCCGCACCATCGACGCCGGTATGACCATCCTGAACAACATGATCGACGGCCTGGAAAAGGCCCACGAGCATCTGCTGAAGGGTCTGGACGTCTTCAAGCTGAACGATACCTTCGGCTTCCCCCTCGACCTGACCAAGGAGATCGCAGCGGAGCAGGGCATCGACATCGACGAAGAAGGCTTCCACACGGAGATGAAGAAGCAGAAGGAGCGCGCCCGCGCTGAGCGTCTGAAGAAGAACATCTCCGGTTGGAGCGAGGACCTGTTCGGCAGCCTGAACACGGAGCCGACTGTCTTCACCGGCTACGAGACCCTGAACGACACCGGCGTCGTGGTCGCCCTGAGCGACGAGGAGACCCTGACCGATGCCATCGCTACCGATGAGCAGGCCAAGGAAGACGTTCTGGTCGTGCTGGACAAGACCCCGTTCTACGCCGAGATGGGCGGCCAGGTGGCCGACCAGGGTGTGCTGACCAGTGCAGACTGCTCTCTGCGTGTGCTGGACGTCAAGAAGACCCCCAAGGGCTACTACGTCCACACCTGTGTGCTGGAGAGCGGCATCGTTAAGGTCGGCGACCATCTGACCGCCAAGGTCGATAAGGAATACCGCATGGCCGTCTGCCGCAACCACACGGCTACCCACCTGCTGCAGGCTGCTCTGCGCGAAGTGTTGGGCGACCATGTGCACCAGGCTGGTTCCTATCAGGACGGCGGGATCACCCACTTCGACTTCACCCACTTCAGCGCAGTCACCGCAGACGAGCTGGCCCGCGTGGAGAAGATCGTCAACGACCGCATCTTTGACGCCATGGATGTCACCGTGAAGGAGATGCCCATCGACGAGGCAAAGAAGCTGGGTGCAATGGCCCTGTTCGGCGAGAAGTACGGCAAGGTCGTGCGCGTCGTCGATATCGAGGGCTGGTCCACCGAGTTCTGCGGCGGCACCCATGTCCGGAACACCGCCCAGATCGGCTGCTTCAAGATCGTCAGCGAGTCCTCTGTGGCGGCCGGTATCCGCCGCATCGAGGCCGTGACCGGCAAGAACCTGCTGCTGCGCGCCAACAAGCAGGAAACGATGCTGCACACCGTGGCGGCTGCCCTCAAGGCCAACAATGTGGCCGGTCTGCCCGCCCGCGCCGAGGCTGTCATGGCCGAGAACAAAGCCATGAGCAAGGAGCTGGACGATACGAAGGCGAAGATCGCTGCCTCCAAGGTCACCAGCCTGTTCGACGACGCAGAGGAAGTGGGCGGCGTGAAGATCGCTTCCGCTTACTTCACCGGCACCTCCGGCGACACCCTGCGCGGCATGTGCGATACCGTCCGCGACAAGGCCGTCAACCCTGTGGTGGCCGTTCTGGTCGGCAAGGCCGAGGATAAGATCACCATGGCCGTCACCGTCAACAAGATGGCACAGGAAAAGGGCCTGAAGGCGGGCGTTCTGGTCAAGGAGATCAGCGCCATCGCCGGCGGCAAGGGCGGCGGCAAGCCCGACTTTGCAATGGCCGGTCTGAAGGACGAGACCAGGATCGACGAAGCTCTGGCAGCCGTCAAGGGCATCGTCGAGAAGCAGCTGGGCTGAACATGAAAAAAGAACCTCTCCGTCAGCGCCCCTGAAAAGGGGAGCTGTGCAGAGGAATAAAAAAGATCCGAAAGGAGCAATTCCCATGGAAGATTGTCTGTTTTGCATGATCGCTGAGGGCAAGATCCCCTCGAAAAAGCTGTACGAGGACGATCAGGTCGTTGCTTTTTACGACATCAACCCGCAGGCGAAGGTGCATTTCCTGGTCGTGCCCAAAAAGCACATCGTTTCCGCCGCTGCGCTGACCGAAGAAGATGGTGCCCTGCTGGGCCACATCTTTGCCGTCATCGCAAAGCTCGCCAGGGAGCAGGGCCTCGACAACGGCTACCGCGTCATCTCCAATGTCGGCGAGGATGCCGGCCAGACCGTGAAGCACCTGCACTTCCATGTGCTGGGCGGCGAAAAACTGCCCGTCTGAGCCAAAATCAAACGGAACTACAAAGAGAAGGGGAATTGTTATGGCTGAAACCTATACGCTGAACGTCGCGGGCCTGACCCGTGAACTGACCATCTGCAAAGTCAATGACCACATGGACATCGCTGCTTTCATCATGCTGGGCGATACCGAGCTGACCGTGGCCGCTGCCGCCGAGCTGCTGAAGAAGTGCCCGGAGTTTGACATTCTGCTCACTGCCGAGGCCAAGGGCATCCCGCTGGCCCACGAGATGAGCCGCCAGAGCGGCAAGCCCTACGTCTGCGCACGCAAGGGCATCAAGCTCTATATGAAGGAGCCGGTCGTCGTCGAGGACCAGTCCATCACCACTGCGGGCAAGCAGAAGCTCGTCATCGACCGCAAGGAGCTGGACAAGATGAACGGCAAGCGGGTGCTGGTCGTGGACGATGTCATCTCCACCGGCGGTTCGCTGAAAGCGCTGGATGCGCTGGCCGAGCAGACCAAATGCACCATCGTGGGTCAGGCTGCTGTTCTGGCCGAGGGTGATGCAGCGGAGCGCAAGGATATCATCTTCCTGGAGCCGCTGCCCCTCTTCCTGCACTAAATCATGAGACGCCCGCTCTGCCTCTTTTGCGCCGGTGCGCTGGGGGTGGAGTTGGTGTGCGCCTTTTTGCCGCAAGCATGGCTTTTGCCGCTGCTTGCGGCAATTTTTGTTTGCGGCCTCCTTGCCGCCGTGCTGGGCCGAAAGCCCCTGAAACTGGGCGGCATTCTGCTGCTGGCAGGGGCCGTGCTGGGCCTGGGGGCGGTGCTGCGCACCCACGCCCGGCTGAACGCCCTGCAGACCGCCTATGACGGCATCTCCGCCACGCTGACCGCCGAGGTGGAGCAGGTCCGCACCTCCTTTTATCCGGGCGTCGTGGATGCCGTTCTCCGTGTGGAAACGGTGGACGGCGAAGCAGCGGACTTCCGCGTGGAATGCGCCGCCCTGCCGAGATGCAGCGCCGGGGAGCGGGTACGCGGGACCTTTGCGCTGGAATCGCTGCCGGAAGGAGAACAGCGTTCCGCCTATGCCGACGGCATTGCATTGAATGCAGAACTTGCCGGGGGTACCAAGCTGGAACGTCTGGGAGAAAGCCGCTCGTTCCGCGCCCGGACGGCCCGCCTGCAAAGCCGGTTGAGCGCTGCGCTGCGGCGCGGCATGGCGGAGGGCCCGGCGGGCGTTCTGGCCGCAATGGTCACGGGTGACCGCACCCATCTCTCCACCCGCCTCCGGAATGCGTACCGCGGGGCCGGGCTTTCCCATGTGCTGGTCGTCAGCGGAATACACGTCTCCATCCTCTGCGGAAGTGTGCTGGCCCGGTTCCGACTGAAACGCAGAAAACTGCGCAGCTATGCCAGCTGCCGCCGGAATGCTCTGCTTCGGGCCGGGATGGCGGTGCTGCTGGTGGGAGTGACCGGCTTCACACCGTCCGTCCTCCGGGCCGGGGCGGCCGTGTGGATCAGCGCGCTGGGCGTCTGGGTCTACGGCCCAGCGGATGCGCTGACCTCCCTCGGCGTGGCGGGTGTGCTGATGACCGCAGGCAACAGCTACGCGGTCTGCGACATCGGGTTTGAGCTTTCCTATGCGGCGGTGCTGGGGACGCTGGCGGGTGCCGCACTGGCCCGCCGCAGTGCAGAGCGGCGGGAAGAAAAACGCCGCCGCAACAAAAAAACCGCCGGCAAACGCGGCGGAGTCCTTGCAAACTGTCTGCGGCAGCAGGGGGCAGCGGTGTGGGAGACGCTCTGCGTCTCCGGCTGTGCCTGCATGGCGACCTTTCCGGTGCTGGTGCTGCGGGGTCTGAGCACCAGTCTGTATGCGCTGGTCTCCAGCGTGGCCGTGCTCTGGCTGGTCGAACCGATCCTCTTGCTGGGGCTGGCGGCAGCACTCACCGGTCTGGCCCCGGCGCTGGAGCCGCTGCACCGGGTCACGGCGTTCGGGGCAGAAGTTCTGGTGGACCTGCTCGACCGCTGGGCCCTGTGGGTGTCCGGCTGGCCGGGTGCGCAGATCTATTTTGATACGGCCTACGCGGCGCTCGTCTGCCTGCTGCTGGCTGCGCTGCTGGGGCTGGCCTGGCACTGGAACATCCGGCTGCGGGCGGCGGTGCCCGCTGTGCTGCTCACAGCGGCGCTGGCCATCGGGGCCGGAAACGCCTTCAGCCGGGACGTGGTCCGCGTGGAACTGGTGGGCAGTAAAATGGCCCCGGCGGTCATCCTCTCGCAGAACGATCGGGCCGTCGTGCTCTACCGGGGCGGGCAGACCACCCGGAAGGCCGTGGAGACGGCGCTGGAACGCCGGAGCATCCGGACGGTGGAAGCACTCATCGACCTGCGGATGGACCCGCAGGAGCCCTGCACTCTCCGTGCAGAGCAGACCGTCCGGGCAGCCCGGCTGGCCGCGAATACGACCCAAACGCTCCGGACCGACACGGCGTCGCTGGAAGTCCTGCGCACACAGACCGGCTGTGCAGTGCGGTTCACCATCGAGGGGCAGTCGTTTGTGACCCTGAGCGGCACGGTGCGGTTTGCCCAGCCGCTGGAGGTGGACTGGCTGCTGGCGTCGATGGCCAGACCGGACGGCGTGCGCTATCAGGGCCTTCTCACCCGCAGCACAGACTACCGCTGGATGGACGAGGACGGCGGCGGGCAGGAGAAAACACTGCTGTCCTTCCGGCCTGCATCGGCCTGGAAGAGCAGCCGCTCGCCCAGCGCAGGCAGGGCGAAACAGGCGGTGGGGTCCAGCTGACGCAGGGCCGCAGCGAACCGCAGCGGGTCCACGGTGTTGCCCTGCACCATGTCGTAATGGGTGGGGATGGTGCAGGCCGCGCCCAGCCGGACGGCCAGCTGAGCGGCCTCCTCGGCTTCCAGATTGCCGATGCAGTTGCGCTGGGTGCGGAAGAAGTCCTGCCCGTTGATGGGGGCCAGCAGCAGGTCGGGGCGGGGGAGCGCCTGCAGCGTTTCGTACAGATGGGGCGTCAAGTAGGTGTCGCCCAGGTGCACGACCGTAAAGCCGCCGAAGGTGAGCTGATACCCCAGCGCCATGCCGGAGTCGCCCGCATCCAGAATGTGCTCTGGGTGGGCGGCGGAAAAGGCCCGGACGGTGACCCCGCCCAGCGGCAGGATGGAACCTTCCTGCACCGTTGTGATGCGGTCTGCCGGGATGCCGTATTCGGCGGCGAGGGCAGAGCACCCGGCGGGCAGAACGAACCGGGCGGCGGGATGCCGGGCCAGCCCGCGCAGGGTATCTTTTGCCATGTGGTCGGCGTGGCCGTGGGTGCAGAGCACGAGGTCTGCCCGCAGGGCCTCCGGCGCAAAGGGGGCCGGGTAGCAGCGGCGGGAGCCGCTGGGGCCGGTCAGGTCGCTGAGCACCGGGTCGATGCAGACGACGGTGCCCTCGTACTTGAAAATGAACCCGCACTGGCCGATAGACCAGACGGCCAGCTGGCTGGCGGGGAGCCGGGTGGTGGAAATTTCGTTGAGCAGGGCCTGCCCGCTGCGGTGCCAATGTTCCATGGTGCTTCTCCTTTTTTGAAATCGACAGCTTGAGATTTTATTATAGAGGAGCGGACGGCACTTTGCAAGGAAAACAGAGCAGGCCCGCCCCAAAAAGAACATCCGGCAGGGCAGCATCTTGCAAAGAGGCGCGGCTTCGTGCTAGAATGAAAGCGCAATACAAAACGAGGGGGAACGAAGAATGAAGATGCAAACTGTGGCGGTGCTGGGAGCCGGTGCCGTGGGTTCGTATGTGATCTGGGGTCTGGCGGGCAAGCCGGGCATCCGGCTGGGGGTGCTGGCCGAGGGAGAACGCGCCGCGCGGCTGAAGGCAAACGGCATTGGCATCAACGGCAGGACCTACCGCCCGGAGGTCTTGGCACCGGAGGAGGCCCACGGGGTGGACTTTCTCGTGGTCTGCCTGAAATACGGTGCGCTGCCCGGCGCAATGGACAGCATCCGGAAGGCTGTGGGAGCGCACACGGTGGTCATGAGCCTGATGAACGGCGTGGACAGCGAGGAGCGCATCGCTGCTGAGGTGGGGGATGCGCATGTCATCCGCTCGCTCATCAAGGTGGCGTCTCATAAGGAGGCCGACGGCTTCCACTTTGACCCGGACGCCACGCTGGGCATCATCTTCGGCGAGCAGGAGGCACCGTTCCAGAGCGAGCGGGTGCAGGCCATCGTGGAACTGTTCGAGGGGAGCGGCATCCACTACCGGGTCACGGAGCACATCCGGGAAGAGATGTGGGCCAAGTTCCGTCTGAACATCTGCAACAACCTGCCCCAGGCCATCCTGGGCGCGGGCGTGGGCTGCTACCGGGACAGCGTACACATGCAGGCCATCAGCGACGGTCTGCGCCGGGAGCTGGAAGCCATTGCAGCGGCCAAAGGCATCGACCTGCGCATCGCCGATGCCGCCGCCGGGCGGGGCAGTGCCGTGCCGCCCACGGCCCGCTACTCCACATTGCAGGATCTGGACGCCGGACGCCACACCGAGATCGACATGTTCTCCGGTGCCCTGATGCGGATGGGCGCAGAGCTGGGCATCCCGACGCCTTACAACGAATACACCTACCACATAATCAAGGCGCTGGAAGAAAAGAACGACGGCCGGTTCGACTATACCGGCAGCGAGGCGGTCACCTGGGCAAAATAACGCAGACCGAAGCCCCCATCCCTGTGGTGCAGGGATGGGGGCTTCGTGCTGCTTAATCGAGGAAGAGCTTGTGCATGTGGTTCATGGGGCCGGAACCGCGGCCGAGGTCCAGCATGGCGGACAGACAGCCGGAAATGTACTCCTTGGCCCGCTCGACCGAGGCGTCCAGGTCATAGCCTTTGGCCAGATTGGAGGCGATGGCGCTGGACAGGGTGCAGCCGGTGCCGTGGGTGTTGGGGTTGTGGATGCGCTCCCCACGGAACCACTTCCCGCTGCCGTTCCGCCAGAGCAGGTCGTCGGCATCGTTGACCTTGTGCCCGCCCTTGCAGAGGACGGAACAGCCGTACTGCTCGCTGATCTTCCGGGCGGCGGCTTCCATCCCGGCGGCATCGGTGATGACTAGGCCGGAAAGGATCTCGGCCTCCGGGATGTTGGGCGTGACGACCTCTGCCAGCGGGAGCAGCTGCTCCGTGAGGGCCTGCATGGCGTCGTCCCGCAGCAGCCGGGAGCCGGAGGTGGCCACCATCACCGGGTCCACCACGATGTGTTTTGCCTCATAGAAGCGCAGCCGCTCGGCGATGGTGCGGATGAGCGGTGCCGAGGAGACCATGCCGATCTTCACGGCGTCGGGGTAGATGTCGGTGAATACGGCGTTCAGCTGAGCGGCCAGAAACTCCGGCGTCGTCTCAAAGATGCCGGTCACACCGGTGGTGTTCTGTGCGGTCAGGGCCGTGATGGCACTCATGGCAAAGACGCCGTTGTGGGACATGGTCTTGATGTCGGCCTGGATGCCGGCACCGCCACTGGAATCACTGCCTGCAATGGTCAATGCGGTTTTCATGAAATAAGACCTCTTTTCTGTAACATCAGGTGTCTGTGTTCAGTATACCATGCCGCGCGAAGAAAGAGAAGAGCTGCGCCGCTTTCTGCACAGAGATCCAATCTCTGCGGGCGGAGTGATTCTTGACAGGCGGGCGGCAGGGCGATATAGTAAGGAGGCATGGAACAAACAAACGATTCGTTTTTGGGAGGGAACTGAAATGAAAAAAATTTCGACCCTGTTCTGGACATTCCTGAAGATCGGCGCGTTTACCTTTGGCGGCGGCTATGCCATGGTTGCCCTGCTGGAGCACGAATTCGTCGAGGAAAAACAGTGGGTGTCCAGAGAGGAATTTCTGGATATGGTCGCCATCGCCGAGTCAACGCCCGGCCCCGTGGCGGTGAACAGCGCCACCTACATCGGCTATAAGATCGACGGCACCGCCGGAGCGGCAGCTTCCACGGTGGCCGTCTGCATCCCGTCCTTTGTGGTCATCTACTGCATCTCGCTGTTTTTTGACCGCTTTCTGAGCCTGACGGTGGTGGCCCATGCGTTCCGGGGCATCCAGGTCTGCGTCATCTACCTCATCCTCTCGGCGGGGCTGAAGATGCTGCGCCAGCTGGAACGGAATGCGTTCAACGTCTGCATCCTGGCGGCGGTCATCGCGGCCATGGTGGGCTGTTCGGTGGCGGCGGTGTCATTTTCGTCCATCTACTACATCCTGCTCAGCGGGGCGGCGGGGGTGCTGCTCTATCTTGTGAAGAAAGCGGGTGCGGGAAGATGATCTATGTGCAGCTGTTCCTGAACTTTCTCATGATCGGGGCGCTCTCCTTTGGCGGTGGCTACGGGATGATCTCGCTGGTGCGGGAGACTGTGCTTTCGCATGGTTGGCTGACTGAGAGCGAGTTTTTGAGCTTCATCGCAGTGTCGGAGTCTACCCCCGGCCCGCTGGCCGTCAACATGGCGACCTTCATCGGCTCCTCGCAAGGAGGGCTGCTGGGTGCGTTTTTCGCCACACTGGGCGTGGTGCTGCCTTCGTTCGTCATCATTCTGCTCATCGCAGCGGTGCTGCAAAACCTGATGAAGTATGCAGGGGTGGAAGCGTTCCTCTCCGGGGTGCGGCCCTGCGTTGTGGCGATGATCCTGGCCACGGCCCTGACCATGGCGCTCTCCACGCTGGCGGGCTTCACGACCGTGGGCGGCGGGCTCTCCGTTTCGGCCCGGTCGGCGGTGGTGTTTGCCCTTTTGTGGGCGGTGCACTTCGCATACAAAAAGGTAATAAAAAAAGCCCCCTCGCCGATCGGAATGATCGTTCTGGCGGCAGGGCTGGGCATCCTGTTCTGGGGCGTCTGACCCATTCGGGAGAAGTGTCAATAAAAAGTCAAAACCACCGGCTGAGCCGGTG